>Ga0111541_10000385_pt1 | contig 14206 bp, 17 predicted proteins | sample Knorr_S7_td_DCM__FD_83039 | JGI IMG/M metagenome (GOLD analysis project Ga0111541, IMG submission 83039) | Marine microbial communities from Southern Atlantic Ocean transect - Knorr_S7_td_DCM_ad_131m_LV_B (version 2) (version 2) | ecosystem: Environmental > Aquatic > Marine > Oceanic | place...
AAATACTCAAAAAGTACCACGATGGTCTGTCTTGGGATTTTGGTGTTTAGTTCTTAGTTAGGATTTATGGTGCACTAATTTAACCGTTGAGGTTGAAGTAGCCACCATATTTCCATCCTGAAAGAGTTCTGCATATAGAAAGCCGATACTACCTCCAAGTTTAGTTATTTTAGCTACTGCCTCTAAATCTCCGGGATGAGAAGAAGCTAAGAAATTTACTGTAAGATCAAGAGTCATAGGACTAACCTTAAAATCATACAAACACATAACTAGATGTGCCATGCATGCATCAAGCATGCCTGTTACAAAACCTCCTTGAACAATTTTAGTTTCTGAATGAGTAAAATCATCTATGGCTTTAAAACTCATTTTTAACTCGGCAGGTTCTGATGAAAAAGAAGTAGCCTTCCCTCCTAATGTTACTAAACAAGGTGCTGAATGTGCCTGCATGGCCTCTAATTTTTTTGTATCTTCCATAATAAAACTAATTATAAAGGTTAAGTAAAAAAAGTATTCTTAAAGTGGTGGTGTGTGGAACTAATACTGCGCCCAACCATTATTAAATTCAGTTCCACTCACCATAGTGTTAGGGTGCAGATTAAGGTAGTTTAGCTACTCGGGTGTAACCTGCACCCTATACATAGTTAGAGATATTTAGGGGGAGAGAATTTTTCTGGGGGAGAAAAATGTAAAACCCTAACTATTGATTAGAATTATACATATATATAAGTGATATGTATATCTAAAGATGACTATTTTGAATCTTCTTTTGCTTGAGACATAACATCAACTAATACAGCGATAATTAAATTTAAGAGCGTTATAGCTCCCAAAGCAATAAAAGTATAAAAATATACCCATGCCCACCAGAATTTTTCTTGCATGGGAAGCATAACTTGCTCCCAACTAGATAAAGTCATCACTTGTACAAGAGTTATAACGGCAGTTCCTATATCCTTCCATCTTGATGGATCTGCTTCTCCAAATAGTATTGATCCAAATGCTGCATAAATATAGATAATAATAAATAAGAGTAGGCATACATATCCAATTCTAGGTAAAGACTTTAATAATGATTCAATTAAGATTCTTAGCTCAGGAATAAAAGAAATTAATCTTAAAACTCTGAAAATTCTTAATAGCCTTAATAGCAATGCTGAATTTCCTGCTCCCATGGGAATTAGAGAAACAGTAACTATAATAGTATCGAATAAATTCCAGCCATCTTTCAAAAACTCAGATTTTATTTCTTCGCCTAAGAACCTTATAGATAGCTCTACCACAAAAAAGATAGTAACTGCATAATCAAGGTAAGATAAAATTTTAGAGAATTGAGGATCTACATCATAAGTTGTACTTCCTACCAGCAAAGCAGAAAAAATAATAACTCCAATTACAAAAGCCTGGAAAAAAGAATTTTCTCTTATTTTATAAAAAGTACTCACCATTTTTTGATTTTTTAAATTTTCTCTTTAATTAACTATAACATCTAATTTTAGAGGTAAAAATAGACTGTTTTCTAGAAGATTTTTTAATGTGCTTCTCTTTTTTATCTCTCATCTGTAGAAAATTTTAAAGAGTCTATTTCTTCTATCTGATCACGAGATAATTTATTCGCTTGTTCAGCTTTTATACATTCTTTTAACTCTTCTCTATTTTTTACTCCAAGGATTATTGAAGACACTCCTGATTGGCTTAGGGCATATCTATGAGCTAGACTAGAAGGGCTTGCATTCCACTTTTTAGAAAGTTCTCTAAAAGGTTTTGCTCTTTCAAAATCTTCAAAATCTTTCTTATCCATTCCTGAAGGGTGAGGCTCTCTATCCATTTTTGAAGTTAGTGCTCCAGCTTGTACTGCTCTTATACCCAATATAGGTATTTCATTTTTCTTACTTTCAATAAAGATTTCTTGAGAATCAAATTGATTATCTACATAGGCAATAGCTCCAGCAGAATTTAATGGATTTACTACACATTGAATAGCTTCAGGTTTAAATTCATTGTTTATAGCTGCAATAACTGCTTTTTGTTGACCAAGACCTCCTATACCCCAACTTCCTATCATTCCATCTTTTTTTAATTGTTCGAATGCAGGTATAACAGCATTAAAATAAGAACTTAAAGTTGTAGTGGTTCGTAACTTATACTCGTCATTGTTAGCTAAAATATACCCATCCTCTATAAGCTGAGAGTGCAATAAAAAAAGATCTACTCTAGTTAGATTCATACTCTCTAAACTTCTGGCTAGAGACATATGAAGATAATCAAATACCTCTTCATCAGGCAAGGTACCCAGTCTACATTTGGTAGTAACTTTAAGAGTTTTTAGATCTTGCTCTTTGAGAGCCTTACCCAAGACCATCTCAGATTCTCCTTTTCCATACATAGGAGCAACATCTAAGTGGTTAATGCCTTTCTCCAGAGCTAATTGAACAGTTGCTATAGCTTCTTCTCTAGTAGTTGAGCCCCAGACTTGACCCAACCCCCCTCCTCCTAGGGTAAGTGAGCTTACTTGACCAAATGGTTTAAATAATCGTTGTTCCATTCTTATTTTTACTTATTCCATTAAGCCCATTTCTTTTAACTGTTTTGCTGATTCTATAACTGAGTCTTCAGTAGTAACCAGCTTCCAATCAAAAAATTTCTTAGCTTTTGTCTTATCTACTTCACCAATTCTATTTAGAGAGGGTAAAAGTCCTTTAAGTTCTTTAACAAAAATAGACATGAATTTTACTAGAATATTTGGCATCTCTTTTGTTGGTGACTTTTCAAATCCTGCCTTCTTTAAGATTGCCCCTACTTCGGCAAAAAACATTTCTCTTTCACTTAAGAGTATCCTTTCTCCATCTGTTCGTTGATTTTTCATTGCTGAAATATGGGCCTTTGCAACATCCCTAACATCAATATATCCCATGTGTATCTTTGGACAGGCAGGCATCGATCCATTAATAAGTTTTAATAAGAAATCATTTGAACTACCGATATCATCAGTCAACATAGGTCCAGTTACTGCAACTGGATTGATAACAGTGAGTTTAAACGTATTATCTTCAGGCAAATCTTTCAGATAATTCCAAGCAGCCATTTCTGCTAAGGTTTTACTTTTAGCATAAGCACTGATTTTACCATCAGTTTCAGACCAATCCTCCTCGGAAAACACATTTTTGTTTTTTGCATGACCATAACCCACTGCCGCCATTGATGATGTTAAGACTACCTTCTTTACTTTGGAATCACTACAAGCCTTTAAAACTCTTAGAGTTCCTTCTACTGCAGGTTTTATAAAAACATCTTCATTATCTGGCTCCCCTAGGAAAAATGGAGAAGCTACATGTAAAACAAAATCACATCCAGATACGGCTTCTTTCCATCCTTCATCTTCTAATAAATCAGCTATAAAAATTTCCAGGTTCTCTGGGTTTGTTGAAAACTTTTTCATTGAGTCAACAACTTCAGATTTTCTAGATTCACTCCTAATTGTTGTTCTAACTTTGTAACCTTCATCAAGTAATTGTTGTAAACAATGCAGGCCAATAAAACCTGTACCGCCAGTTACTAAAACTGTTTCCATTTTTTCTCCTTTTTATTTCCTATATATAGATTGATTTAGCTTTTATCAATTAGTGTACAAACACCATAAGCATAATTATCTGTTACGTTTATTTGTTTTTCTCTATGACAATAGTTATTTATTAAATCCAAGCTAAAGTTAGTAGAAAGCTTTCTCCAAAGAAGAATCTCTCCAGGTTTACAAGACTTGATTATTTTTTCTATTCCTGACCTAGAGTTAGAGTCTTCAATCTTGCAAATTGTTGATTCTGATGACCAAATGCAGGTAGTCATGAATAAGCTTAAAACAAATACTAATTTTTTAAACATAATGATTTAGATTGCTTAAAGTATATTCCCCTACATACAAAACACAATTATTCATATCATCTAATTTATAGTAAATTAATTAAGAATGGTCGGGACGGCTGGATTTGAACCAGCGACCACCACACCCCCAGTGTGGTGCGCTACCAGACTGCGCCACGCCCCGATCTCTAACTAAGACCTAGAGTTTTTTATCTGCTTAAGAATCTTTTCTAACTCTTTGATTATTAAATTGGAATTATTGTCACTTGGTAAATTATTAATTTTCTGGGTTAGTTTCTTTTTAGCTCCTAATATAGTTAACCCTTCATCCTGCAGTAATTTCTTTATAAGATTGATAGTTTCAATATCTTTTATTTGATAACGCCTTCTTCCGCCTTTATTAATTTGAGGACTAATTTGCTTAAATTCTTTTTCCCAAAACCTCAATGTATGAGGCTTTATCTCACAGACTTTAGAAACTTCACTGATTGAATAATATTTTTTGTTTAACTCAGTCATCAAATGAAATCCTCTTTCTTAATTTTCTTCCAGATCTGAAGGTCACTACTCTTCTAGCTGAAATAGTTACCTCTTCTCCTGTTCTGGGATTTCTTCCCGGCCTCTCTTTCTTATCTATCAGTTCAAAATTCCCAAATCCAGAAATTTTCACCTCTTCTCCGGAAGAAAGAGCTTCCTTTATTTCACTAAAAAACCCTTCTACTATTAGTTTCGATTCAGTTTTACTTAAACCTATCTTTTGATTTAGATAATTTACTATGTCTTTTTTTGTAAGAGTCTTATTCATTAAGATCTTAATTCTGCTTGGATTTGCCTAGAAAGATGTTCAGAGATATCTTCAATTATTGAGTCTACTTCTTCATCGGTTAACGTACCCTTCATGGATTGCCAAAATAAAGAAAAAGCTATGCTTTTTTTATCTTCAGGAATTCCCTTACCCTGATAAATATCAAATAATTTTACTTCTTTTAGGTTTCTTCCAGATTTCTCTTCAGCCAATTCTAAAATTAAAGATACAGGCAGTTGTTTATCTACTAAAAAAGCTAGATCTCTTTGAGCAACAGGAAATTTAGAATAATTTGAAAATTTCTTTGTTTTATTTTTAGGTAAGGAATTCAAATCTATCTCAAAATAATAAGCTTCTTGTTTAATGCCTAAAGAATCTGAAATTTTTGGATTTAGAGCTCCAATAAAACCAACTTCCTTATTTTTTAGAGAAATTATTGCAGTTTTTCCTGGATGTAAAAAAGATAGTTGACCAGTCTTGAAAGAAAAATCATTATTTAATAGAACTTCTAAATCTCCTTTTATATCAAAAAAATTAAAACTTCTATTTTCATCTGACCAGTGTATATCTGAAATCTTGCCTGAAACTAATCCTGCTAACTTTTCCTTTTGTATTATTTTCTTCCCTTTTGAAAAAATAGAACCTATTTCAAATATTTTTATGCTCTCTTGTCCACGGTTATAGTTATAACGGAAAGAACTTAATAAACCAGTAAGTAAAGTCGTTCTCATAACGGACATATTTTGTGAAATAGGATTTTTTACAAAAATCATTTTATTTTTTTTATCAAATAGCAAAGCCTCCTTTTCATCCACAAAAGAATAAGTAATTACCTCGTTGTATCCTAATGATACTAAGTTGGAAACAATGTTCTCATTTAAAAAATCTACTTTTTTTCTACTAGATGAACTTAAAGAAGAACTAGGCAGTTTGTCATAACCTATCAACCTGGCTATTTCTTCCACTAAATCTTCCTCTATTGAAATATCAAATCTCCAAGAAGGAATGAAAACTAAAATCTTTTCACTAGATTTAGTTGGTTTAATCTTCATGCCTAAACTCTTCAATGTTCTACTAACCTCTATATCTTTAATATCAATACCAAGATTTTTTCTTATCTTTTCAATTTCTAGTATGACTTTTTTTTCTTTGGGTATAGATTTCTTCTTTTCAAAAGTTTGAATGGGAGCAAAATTACAATCCATGACATTCATAATTAACTGACTTGCACGCTCAATTGCATAAGACTGGAGTTGGAAATCTACACCTCTCTCAAATCTCATAGAGGCGTCTGTCTGAAGGCCGTAACGTCTTGCCTTTCCTCTAATAATTTCAGGTTTAAAGAAAGCACTTTCAAGATAAATTGAATTAGTTGCAGAACTAATTCCAGAATCTAAACCACCCATAATTCCTGCTAATGCAACTGGTTTAGTTTTATCAGTTATAACCAAACAATCTTTTGATAACTTTAAAGTTTGTTCATCTAAAAGATCTATCTTCTCCTTATTATTGGCAAATCTCACACTGAGACCATTTGGTAATTTTTTGGCATCAAAGGCATGTAAAGGTTGACCAGTCTCTATCAGGACATAGTTAGTAATATCTACAATTGGATCTATAGATCTGATATCACTCAATTTAAGTCTTTCGATAATTAATGGTGGAATTTTTTTGTTTAACTTTATTCCTTCAACATATCTCCCTACATATCTTGGACATTCATCGCAAATATCTACATCTATTGGGCTATCTAAAACTTCATTAACTTTTTCTTTTTTAGGTAAGTTAACTTTGAGGCCATTTAAAGCAGACAATTCTCTAGCTATTCCAATAATGCTAAAACAATCGCCCCTGTTAGGCGTGATATCCAATTTGATAATTGAGTCATCGCCTGTAATTTTAGATTTATACTTTTCAAAACCGTCTACCTCTAAGCCCAGCATTGTTAATTGTTCACATAACTCTTCTGTTGAAATATTTATATCAATAAATTCTTTAAGCCAGTTTTCACTAAAATGCATTTATCAACCCTAGAATTGTTTTAAAAATCTAATATCGTTTTCAAAAAAAGCCCTTAAGTCAGGAATATCATGCTTAAGCATAGCTATCCTTTCCGGTCCAAGACCAAAGGCAAACCCTGTAAATTTTTTAGAGTCTATTCCTGCCATTTCTAGGACATTGGGGTGAACCATTCCACATCCCAAAATTTCTAACCAGCCCTTCTTCCATTTTATGTCCACTTCTGCAGAAGGTTCGGTAAATGGAAAGTAAGAAGGCCTGAATCTTATGTCTGTATCAGGACCAAAAAAATCAGAAATAAAGTCTTCTAGTAAGCCTTTGAGTTGAGAAAAGGAAGCATCTCGCTCAATCAACAATCCTTCTATTTGATGAAACATAGGAGTATGAGTTAGATCTGAATCCTTTCTATAAACTCTACCAGGACAAATAATACGAAGAGGAGGTTCATTTTCTTCCATTACTCTAACTTGGACTGGAGAAGTATGAGTTCTCAATAGATCACCGTTATCTAGATAAAAAGTGTCATGCATATCTTTTGCTGGATGGTCGGAAGGTATATTTAGAGCTTCAAAATTGTAATAGTCAGATTCAGCTTCTGGGCCTGATGCCACGCTAAAGCCTTTTCCAGTAAAAAAGGAACTTATTTCGACAATAGTTTGACTAACAGGATGAATAGAGCCTCTTTTGATTTGCCTTCCAGGAAGACTCACGTCGATAGAATCTTCTTGGAGTTTTTTTTCGGATTCAATCCTTTTCAGCTCTTGCTTTTTAGCTTGATAAATTTCTTGTAGGTTATTTTTTAGAATGTTGAGTTCTTTGCCAGCTGTTTTTCTTTTTTCTGATGGTAAAGAACCTAGCTGTTTTAGCTTTAATGTAATATCACCGCTTTTTCCTAAAAGAGATTTATGTACTTCTTCTAAAGAATTTAAGTCCTTAGATTGACTAAGTACTTCTTTAGATTTCTTTGATAAAGACTTAATGTCCACTTTAGCTCCTAACCTATTAAAGAGATTACCTCTTATTCTAAGAGACTAAATCAATTAAAGAAAGTTAGGCAGCTAGATTAGATTTAGCTTGCTCTGCAATTAAAGCAAAAGCTTCCTTATCATTTACTGCTATTTCTGCCAAAGTTTTTCTATCTAAGTCAATATTTGCTTTTTTCAGTCCAGCTATTAATTTGCTATAGGATAGTCCATTTTCTCTCGCAGCAGCATTAATTCTTATTATCCATAAAGATCTAAAAGCTCTTTTCTTAACTCTCCTATCTCTATAAGCATATTGTCCTGCCCTTTGAACCGCCTGCTTAGCTACTTTAAACGTTCTACTTCTAGCTCCCCTATAACCTTTAGCTTGTTTTAGTATTTTTTTATGACGCTTCTTTGACTGTACGCCTCTCTTCACTCTTGCCATTTTTATTCCTAACTGGTGTTCTTTAACATCCTATCAACTAACTTCTGATCGCCTTTAGCTATAGGAACTGTTCCTCTTAATTGTCTTTTATTTTTGGTAGTTCGCTTAGTAAGAATATGCCTCTTACCAGCTCTTTTTCTTTTAAGTCCACTACCTGTCTTTTTAAACCTTTTTGTAGCTCCGCTATGTATCTTTACTTTACCCATATTTATTTCCTATTAGGAGACATCATCATTACTAACTGTCGACCTTCCAGAGTTGGAAATTGTTCTACAGTAGCTATTGTCTCTAAATCATTTTCTACTCTTTTTAATAACTCTAGTCCAATGTCTTGATGGGCCATCTCTCTTCCTCTAAACCTAAGGGTAATCTTCGCTTTATTTCCATCATTTAAAAAAGACTTAATTTTATTAACCTTAATCTGATAATCATTTTCTTCAGTAACAGGTCTAAACTTTATCTCTTTAATCTGTATCCTCTTTTGTTTTTTTCTGGAAGCAGCCTTTTGTTTTTTTACATCAAAAATATGCTTTCCATGGTCCATTAATTTACAAACTAAGGGATTGCCATCTTTAGCCATCTGCACAAGATCTAAGGAAGCCTTGTTAGCTTCATTGAGAGCTTCGCTTAATGAAACTATGCCCAACTGCTGACCATCGGCACCTATGAGCCTAATTTGATCTGTTTTTATTTCCTCATTAATCGGCAAACGATTTGCTTTTTTAGAGTTTCTCTTCTGTACTATTTGCTACTCCCTATTTATATTAATTTTTACTCACTATTTCTTTAGATATCCTGTGAATAAATTTATTCAATGACATCTCGCCAAGGTCTTGAGAACCTCTGGCTCTAACTGAAACAGTATTATTCTCCATTTCCTTATCTCCCACTATTAGCAAATAAGGTACTCTTTGCATAGAGTGGTCGCGAATTTTATAAGTGATCTTCTCATTCCTCAAGTCACTTTCGACCCTAAATCCATCTTTTCTTAAAGATTTCTCTATTTTTTGGCTAAATTTTGCCTGTTTATCCGTAATATTAAGAATAACTACCTGAATTGGACTTAACCAAACTGGTAAAGAACCAGAATGATGTTCTATTAAAATTCCTAAAAATCTCTCAAAAGATCCCAGAATAGCTCTATGAATCATTACTGGTATATGCTTGTTTCCATCTTCTCCAATAAACTTTGCATCTAATCTATCCGGAACATTAAAGTCTGCCTGAAAGGTTCCACATTGCCACTCTCTTTGTAAAGCATCCGTTAAAACAAAATCTAATTTGGGTCCATAAAACGCACCATCTCCTTCCGCAACCTCATAAGGTAGATTTAAATTCTTAATTGCTTTTTCTAGAGCAGACTCCGCTTTATCCCAAATTTTATCTGAACCTACTCTCACTTCAGGTCTTGTTGAAAGTTTGATTTCAAATTTATCAAAGCCTAAATCTTTATAAATGGACGATAGTACTTCTATAAACTTTCCAGTTTCTGATTCAATCTGCTCTTCAGTACAAAAAATATGTCCGTCATCCTGAGTAAAACCTCTTACTCGCATTAAACCATGTAAAGTTCCAGAAGCTTCATATCTATGACAAGAACCAAATTCCGCTAAACGAATAGGCAGATCTCTATAAGACTTCAAACCTTGATTGTAAACTTGAACATGACAAGGGCAATTCATAGGCTTCAAAGCATTGGTTCTTTTTTCATTTGCATGTTCATCATCTATCTCCGTGATAAACATATTTTCTCTGTATTTATCCCAATGACCAGATTTTTCCCAAAGCTTCCTATCTACAACTTCAGGGGTATTTATCTCGCTATAGCCCGATTCTTGCTGCTTAGCTCTAATATAATCTTCTAAAACTCTATAAATGGACCACCCTTTAGGATGCCAAAAAACCATACCCGGAGCTTCATCTTGAAAATGAAAAAGATCTAATTGTCTTCCTAGCTTCCTGTGGTCTCTTTTCTCTGCCTCCTCTATATTTTTTAGATGATTTTCCAAGTCTTTTTTATCTTTCCATGCAGTCCCATAAATCCTCTGTAGCATCTCATTTTTTGAGTCCCCTCTCCAATAGGCACCTGCTACCTTAGTTAATTTAAAAGCTCTTAAATGCTTAGTGTTTGTTACATGAGGTCCTCTACACATATCTACATACTCTTTATGATGATAAAGGGCAATAATTTCACCTTTAGGAATTTCTTTAATTATGTCTAATTTATAGTTTTCTTTTCTATCTTTAAAAGTTTTAACAGCTTTAGCTTTAGTAACAACCTCTCTAACTACCTCATAATTTTCTTCTGCTAACTTCTTCATCCTTTTTTCGATCTTTTCTAAATCTTTATCATTAATCTTATGATCTAGAAGAACATCATAATAAAACCCATCATTTATAGTTGGGCCGATGGCTAATTTTATATCTGGATATATTTGTTTCAGTGCATGAGCTAAGAGGTGTGCACAAGAATGTCGAACCACTTCAAGGCCTTCCTCATTATCTGCTGTTAAAATCTCTACTTCACAATCTTCAGATATCAATTCAGAAGAATCTACTCTTACACCATCTATTTTTCCTGCTACTGTTGCTTTAGCTAAACCTGAACCTATATCCTTTGCTAATTCATTGACAGTTATAGATTTATCAAATTTTCTTACGGATTTGTCTGGAAGAGTAATTTTAGGCATAGTCAGTGGTGGCCCCTACGAAAGGTCACTTGTATTAAAAGATAAATTCTATTTTTCTTTAGAAGTATATGCAAGGCAATTAAGGAGATAAGTATGTTTTTTGCCACTCCTTGCCCTTTTTTATAAACAATTCCCTTTTATGGAGCCTATTTGGCATGTCTTGCCAATATTCAAGTCTTTTTGGTCTAAGTAAGTATCCACCCCACCTTTCTGGTCTCGGGATAGTTTTATCTTTATATAGACTTGAAAACTTTTCTGCTTCATCGGCTAAAGAGTCATAACTTGAGATTTCTTCACTTTGATTTGAAACACTAGCAGAAATCTGAGATCCTCTAGGTCTACTTGAAAAATAATCATCAGAAAATTCGGAATTTACTTTTATACAGTCTCCCTCTACTCTTATCTGTTTATTAGTTTGAGCCCACCAGAAAGTTACAGAAACATTAGGATTTTCTGCAATATCTAATCCTTTAGCACTCTGATAATCAGTCACAAATACCAGGCCTTTATCGGAAATAGACTTTAAAAGGACTACTCTATTTGTTGGTTTTAAATCTTTTTTAACAGTAGCTATATTCATAGCATGCGGAAGAGGTGCCGAAACTTTAAGAGCTTCTTGAATACATTCATCTAAAAGTAATAAAGGTCTTTCTGATAAAGATTCCCTGATATAAAGATCCATCTATCTAGAAACCCAGTAATCTAAACTTAAATATTTACCGCCTCCTGAAAACTGTAAGATCAAAAGCATAATTGAATAAGTAACAGCCATTTCTATTCCGTTTGCTTCTCGAGTCCATCCATTGTCCCAATGCACAAGAAAAATTACTACTCCCATAGTAACCAGCATTGGAATTGTCGCCCACCTAACAAAAAGACCAACCAGCAACAAAACAGCTCCTCCTGCCTCCACTAGAACTACACACCAAGCCATAAATTCAGCTAAAGGTATATTCATTGAATCCAGCCATCCAGAAAATTTATCTATATTCTCTACCTTGCTTGTTCCTGCTGGCCAAAATACAAAGAATAAATAGACTCTTATAAAAAATAGAGCTAAAAAATCTAGACTTGATAATTTCTTTAAAAGGTTATTTGTGCTGACAAGAATATTCATGAAGCTAAGTTTTTTGGACAATTATACTACCTACAGAATAACCTGCTCCAAAAGAACATATAACTCCCAGATCGCCTTTACGAAAATCTTCTGAATATCTGTGAAAAGCAATAATGGAACCAGCGGAACTTGTATTGGCATATCTGTTTAAAACAGTTGGCATTTCATCTTCATTAGGGTCCCTTCCCAGAAGTCTCTTTGCTATTAAACTATTCATACTCAAGTTTGCTTGATGAAGCCATAAGCGCTTTATGTCAGAAACTAAGAGATTATTTTCTTTCAAATGATTTGCTATTAATTCTTCAACCATCGGAACTACCTGTTTGAATACTTTTCTTCCTTCCTGCTTAAAGAGTTGGTCATCAGAGTAAAGGTCTAAATCTTCATTTTTACTAATGAAACCAAAATTGTTACGGATATTATTAGAAAAAGATGTTTTTAATTTAGTATCTAAGACTTCAAAATTTTTTGTAGACCCATCATTAACTTTAGTAATTACAATGGCTGTGCAGACATCGCCAAATATAAAATGCCCGTCTCTATCTTTAAAATTAAGATGAGCTGTACATATTTCTGGATTTACAACCAATATTGTCTCTGCAACTCCAGCTTTTATATCATTAACAGCATTTTGTATACCAAAGGTTGCTGAAGAACATGCGACATTCATATCATAAGCGTAGCCTTGAATACCCAGCTCTTGTTGTATTTCAATAGAAACGGCAGGATAAGCTCTTTGAAGGTTTGAACAAGCACAAATTAAACCATCCACCTGATCAATTTCTATATTGGCATTTTTCAAAGCTTCCTTAGAAGCTTTTATAGCTATTTCAGCTTGAATGGAAGGTTCATTATCTTTTCTTTTATCAAACTTAGGTTTCATTCTTTGCGGATCAAGAATTCCTTCCTTACTTAAGACATATCTACTTTCTATGCCTGAAGCTTTATAAATAAAATCAGCACTTGAATAAGTAAGCTCTTCTAGGTCACCTTTCTCTATAGCTTCTTTGTTTTGATTATTAAACAAATCTGCATAAGCATTGTAGCTTTTGACCAATTCTTCATTAGAAATTGACTCATTAGGTGTAAATAAGCCAGTACCTGCAATATATATTCCCATATTTCCCCCGTTCTCTTTATGAAACTAAATAAAAACCTGACTTTAGACAAGAGAATTTTAATTTTTCTTTTCTATCTCTTCAAAAGCTGTCTGGATTTCAATGAATCTTTCTTTGGCTTTTTCTAAAAGTTCCTCAGGAAGACCCTTTGATATAAGGGTATCAGGGTGAAACTCTCTTCTCTTTCTTTGGTACACTTTCTTAATTTCTGAAAAAGACATCTCCCTATCAACCCCTAGAATTTTATAAGGATCTCTATTTTCTGATGAAAACCTTTTCTTCAGAGAATTATATAGGTTTGGGTCTATTCCAAATATAGCTAAGGTTTCTTGCAGTAGATCCTCTTCTTCTTTTGCTAAAACATGATCAGCCATAGCTAATTCAAATAAAAGCTCATAGAAAAAAACTAAAGCATTCTTATTGTTAGATAGCAGAGACGATAGCTGTGAAGCATATTCTCTGTAAGGAACAGAGTCATCTTTAGCGTGGTTGAAGGTCTTTATTGCAAATACTCTCTGCTCTTTATCAAACTTAAATTTTTCTTTAATAAAATGATCGACTTTAATTACTTCTTCTTCGCTTACCCTTCCATCTGACTTAGCTAACTTTGCTAAACAAGCAAATAAAGCTGTAAAGAAAGCAGCCTGTTGTTGTTCTTGTGAGGAAAAGGAAACCTGTTGGTCTTGATTTCCTATCTTATATCCTATTGCTGCTCCAATTAGAGCCCCTATAGGTCCTCCTAAACTAAGGCCTATCATTCCTCCTAAAGCAGACTTCCAAAAAGACATGTTATTTAGTTCATTTAATTCAATTTTATAATATGATACTGTTTAGTTTTAATTTAGGGAGAAAAATAAATGGCTCTACCCGTAGTAAGTTATTTGAAATTACCAGAGGATGGAGATCCTTATATAGAAGGCCATAAATGTTCGAACTGTGGATCAGTTTTTTTGGGTGAAAGATCAGTATGCTCAAATTGCTCATCCAGAGACACTATGGAGGCTGTAAAGCTTAATAATAAAGGTAAGTTATATTCTTATTCAATAGTGTTCAGATCGTTCCCTGGTATAGATGTTCCATATATCTCTGCCATAGTTGATCTAGACGGAGGAGGAACAATTAAAGGGAATCTTATTGAGTGTGAACCTGATCCAGAAAAAATAGAATTTGATATGCCAGTTGAGGTTGT
>Ga0111541_10000389_pt1 | contig 14176 bp, 12 predicted proteins | sample Knorr_S7_td_DCM__FD_83039 | JGI IMG/M metagenome (GOLD analysis project Ga0111541, IMG submission 83039) | Marine microbial communities from Southern Atlantic Ocean transect - Knorr_S7_td_DCM_ad_131m_LV_B (version 2) (version 2) | ecosystem: Environmental > Aquatic > Marine > Oceanic | place...
AGTTAATAAAACATTTTTTAAAAAATCCTCCAGATATATTCATCGGAATTGATTCGCCAGACTTTAATTTGTGTATAGAAAAAAGATTACGTAAGGCAGGAATTAAAACTATACATTATGTTAGTCCATCTGTGTGGGCATGGAGGATGGGCAGAGTAAAAAAAATAAAAGATTCTGTTGATTTAATCTTGAATGTATTTCCATTTGAGACTCAGATTTATGATAGGTATGGAGTGCCTAATAAGTATATTGGACATCCATTAGCTGATCTTTTATCTAGCACACCAAATATTGAATCTTCTAGAAATAGTTTAGGCTTGCCGTTAGATAAAAGAATAATTGCTTTATTACCAGGAAGTCGAAGAAATGAAATAAAGAGAATCGCAGCTCCTTTATTAAAAGCATCTTTAATTGCGAAAGAAAAAGACAAGAATCTTTTATTTATTTGTGCATTAATTGATAATGACTCATTAGAAATCTTCAAAAAGATAAAGAATAAAATCGCGCCAAATTTAGATGTAAATGTATATATCGCAAAAACACATCAAGCGATAGAATCATCGGATATTGTTATGCTCGCATCTGGAACCGCAACACTTGAGTCAATGTTATTATATAAACCAATGATTGTAGCCTATAAAATGTCATGGCTTACCTATTTAATAGTTAAGTTGTTGGCCAAACTGCCATATGCATCAATACCTAATATTTTAGCAAATGATTGTATAGTTCCCGAATGTTTACAATATAGATGTACGCCTAAAATACTAGCTTCAGAATTAGATAAGTTCTTAAACTCTACTAAAAATATAAAAAAAATAACTAGTTATTATGAAAAATTCTCGAAAAAACTAAGAAAACAAGCTGATTATGGAGCTGCAAATGCGGTGCTTCAACTAATAGAAAATGATAAGCTCAATTGATGATTTAGAAATAGGCAATGCTAAATTAATTGCTGGTGTTGATGAGGTCGGAAGAGGTCCGTTAGCTGGCCCCGTTATTGCGTCAGCTGTAATATTAGATCCGAAAAAGAAAATTGATAACCTTTGTGATTCAAAAAAATTGAGTTCAAAAATGCGTTTTCTTATTTCAAAAAATATAAAAATGAACTGTATTGAGTGGTCCATAGGAAGAGCAGAGGCAAATGAAATAGATGAACTAAATATTCTGCAGGCAAGTTTACTTGCAATGAAAAGAGCAGTGGATAAATTAAAGGTAAAACCAGAACTTGTTGTTGTTGATGGACAATATACTCCTAATATTGATATAAAAAAGATTGCAATTATCAAAGGAGATAATTTTATCCCGTCAATTTCTGCGGCATCAATAATCGCAAAAGTGGAAAGAGATGAAGAAATGATTGCATTAGATAAAATATATCCGAACTATGGATTTTCATCACACAAAGGGTATCCAACAAAAAAGCATATTGAGTCAATAGAACAGTTGGGTGTTACAGTAATTCATAGACGTACATTTTCTCCTGTAAAAAAAATTATAGATAAATCTTGTTGATATGAGTTTCATACACTTACATTTGCACACTGAATATTCATTAGTTGATGGACTTATTAGAATTAATGAATTAGCAGCTACTGCTGAAAGCATGAATATCCCAGCTATTGCTGTTACTGAGAGAAATAATGTATTTTCGGCTGTAAAATTTTACCGCGCCATGTCTTCACATGGAATCAAACCGATAATTGGCGCTGAAATAAACCTAGCATCAAAAGCAAAAGATGAATTTTCTAATGTACTTTTGCTTTGTCAGCATATAGACGGATATAAGAATTTGTCACAATTAATAACAAAAAGTTATACAGAGGGACAGCACTTAGGTAATCCAATTGTCTATATGGATTGGCTTGAAAGCTATAATGATGGGTTAATTATTATAGATTGTGCCGAAAATGGATATTTGAGTAAATCGTCTATTCATGATGATATTTCAATAGTCGAAAAAAAAATAGAAAAGTGGCTTTCCATATTTTCAGACCGTTTTTATCTTGAGCTTCAGAGGGTTGGTAAAAGCGATCAAGATAATTTAATAAATAATACAATTGATATTTCAAATAAATTTAATATCCCGTTAGTAGCAACAAATAATGTAAGATTTTTGGATGAAATGAGTTATGAAGCTCATGAGGCGCGTGTTTGTATTCAGGAAAGTTTTACGTTGGATGATCCAAGGCGTCCTAGGCATTATACGTCACAGCAGTACTTACGTAGTCAGAAAGAAATGGGAGAATTATTTTCGGATATTCCAGAATCTCTTACAAATACATTAAAGATTGCACAAAGATGCAATATTGAATTTACACTTGGTCAAAATTTTTTACCACACTTTCCTGTAAAAAAATCTGAAACTCAGGATCAAAAACTTATAAACGATTCAAAAAATAAATTAAATAAAATTTTAGTTGACTTAAAAATAGACAATAAAGAAATTGCAGAGGAATATCATTCTAGATTACAAAAGGAACTTGATGTAATTATTGGGATGGGTTTTTCTGGATATTTTCTAATAGTTGCAGATTTTATACATTGGGCAAAAAGTAATGGTATACCAGTGGGACCAGGAAGAGGATCCGGTGCAGGTTCATTGGTTGCCTACTCGTTAGATATAACAGAGCTTGATCCAATCAAATATGATTTACTTTTTGAGCGTTTCCTAAGTTCCGAACGAATTTCATTGCCTGATTTTGATGTTGATTTTTGTATGGACCATAGAGACGATGTTATAAATTATGTTTCAGAAAAATATGGAAATGATCGAGTCTCACAAATAATTACCTTTGGTAAAATGGCTGCAAAAGCAGTAGTCAGAGATACAGGAAGAGTTTTAGGTTTTCCGTATGGTTTTGTTGATCAAATAGCAAAACTGATCCCTTTTGATTTGGCAAAACCAATGACTCTTGATAGGGCATTATCTGAAGATAAGACTCTGAAAAAAAGATATAAGTCAGAAGATGACGTAAAACAATTAATTGATCTTGCAAAAAAACTAGAAGGTATAACAAGAAACGCTGGAAGACATGCTGCTGGCGTTGTTATCGCGCCGAAGTCATTATTTAATTATATGCCTCTTTATTGCGAACAAACATCAGAGGCTATAGTGACTCAATTCGATATGGGAGATGTTGAGAGTATCGGACTTGTGAAATTTGACTTTTTAGGACTGAGAACATTAACAATCATTGATTGGGCACTTAAGGATGTAAATCGAATAAGAATAAAAGAAAATAAAAAACCATTAGATATTAGAAAAATAGAACTAGATGATTCTTTAACATATAAATTAATTCAGAATATAAATACAACTGCAGTGTTTCAATTAGAATCAGATGGAATGAAACAGTTAATCAAGAGACTAAAACCAGATAAATTTGATGATCTTATTGCACTAGTCGCCTTATTTAGACCAGGCCCCTTACAGTCTGGAATGGTTGATGAGTTTATTCAGAGAAAGTCAGGTGCAACAGTTCGATACATGCATGATGATCTAGAGCATGTTCTTAAACCAACGTATGGAATAATCTTATATCAGGAACAAGTTATGCAAATAGCACAGCTTCTTGCTGGATATACATTAGGTTCTGCAGACATTCTGCGAAGAGCTATGGGAAAAAAGAAAGCGGATGAAATGAAACAGCAAAGAGCAATATTTATAGAGGGTTGTATTGCGCGTGGTATTGATGGAGATCTCTCAACAAAAATTTTTGATGTTATGGAAAAATTCGCAGAATATGGATTTAATAAATCTCATTCTGCGGCATATGCTTTAGTAGCTTACAGAACGGCTTGGTTAAAAGCGCATTATCCTGCAGCTTTTATGGCTGCTGTATTATCATCTGATATGGACAATACAGATAAGATCGTCACGTTTTTAGAAGAAATTAGAAGAATGAAAATTGAAGTGCTCCCACCATCTGTAAATCAGGGTCAGTATTTTTTTACTGTTACTGATGATATGAAAATAACCTATGGTTTAGGTGCAATTAAAGGTGTAGGTTTGTCTGCTATTGAGGTGATTGTTAAGGCAAGAGAGGAGGGTGGCGAATTTCTTAGTTTATTTGATTTTTGTAAACGGGTTGATCTGCGAAAAGTTAATCGACGAGTTCTCGAAGCATTAATAAGATCAGGTTCTATGGATTTTTTCGAAGTTAGTAGAAGTACGCTTTCGTATAATCTTTCCAAAGCAATTTCATTATCAGAACAACATTCAAGAGATACTATAAGCGGACAAAATGATATGTTTGGTTTAGATGATGATAAAAATAGTGATAGCAATGTAGTAGATATTTCTCAATATAAAATTCTACCTAATTGGAGTGATAAAGAAAGATTAATTGGCGAAAAAGAAACATTAGGCTTTTATCTTAAAGGGCATCCAATTAATAGATATGAGGATGAAATCAAAGAAATAGTTAGTACTCGATTAAATGAATGTAGATTAGGTAATGTTTTTATTGCTGGTTATATTATGAGCATAAGAACACGAACCGGAAGCAGAGGTCATATGGCAATGGTTAGACTTGATGATAGGACAGGAAGAATCTTGGTTAATGTATACTCTGATGAATATCAAAAATATAGAAGTCATTTAATAAAGGATCAGCTTGTTTTTATCAAAGGCGTAGCCGTAGAGGACGATTATGTTGTTGAGGGGGGTATTTCAATAAAGGCTAATCAGATTTATTCGCTCGATCAAATAAGAAAGGAAAGATCCTCATTGGTTCTTAGTATAGAAAAAAGCGATTTAAGTAATGGCGGTGTTGAAAAGCTTAAAAATACAATAACTCCTTATAGAAATGGAAGTTCAAGAGTTTATATACGATATGATAATGGTGAGGCGATTGCCAATTTAAACCTTGGCGAGGAGTGGAGGTTAACAATAAATGACGAGCTACTCGATAAATTAACAGAATCTATTGGTAAAGATAATATAAAAATAGATTATAATATTAATAAATTTCAATAGATATATATAGATATGCATTTTCTAGATTTTGAAAAACCAATCGCCGAGCTTGAGGCAAAAATTGAAGAATTAAGTTTTGTTGAAAGTAGTCAAGAAATCGATGTAAATAAGGAAATTATGGCCTTGAAGAAAAGAAGCCATGATTTAACTAAGTCGATTTTTTCATCATTAACACCATGGCAAATAGCACAAATTTCTAGGCATCCGAGACGTCCATATACTAGAGACTACATAGAGAGAATATTTGTAGATTTTGAGGAATTGCACGGCGAAAGATATGTAGCTGATGACCCTGCAGTTATTGCTGGAATAGGACGTCTAGGTAACCAATCAGTTGCAGTTATTGGTCATCAAAAAGGACGAGATACAAAAGAGAGAATTATGCGTAACTATGGCATGCCAAAACCTGAGGGTTATCGTAAGGCGTTACGCGTTATGAAACTTGCTGAGAGGTTTAATATGCCCGTTTTAACCTTTATCGATACTCCTGGTGCATATCCTGGTATAGAAGCTGAAGAGAGAGGTCAGAGTGAGGCTATCGCAAGAAACCTTTTAGTGATGTCCGAGTTGAAATCACCGATTATAGCAACTGTTATAGGAGAAGGTGGTTCGGGAGGTGCTTTAGCTATTGGTGTAGCTGATCACTTATCTATGCTTCAATATAGTATTTATTCTGTTATATCACCCGAAGGATGTGCTTCAATACTTTGGAAAAGCGCAGATAAAGCACAGGAGGCAGCGCAATCCCTTGGCATAGATTCAAAAAGGTTAAAAGAATTAGGACTTATCGATCGTATTATTGATGAACCATTAGGTGGCGCACATCGTGATTATGATGATATCGCAAAAAGACTTAAATTGATTTTGATTGAAGAGCTTGAAAAATTAAGCGCCTCACCTATATCTCAGATTGTTAATCAAAGACAAGAGAGATTGAGAAAGATCGGTAAATTTGAAGATAATTAAATATTCTATTTTCTTTCACGTCCCGTAAATTTTAAATTAAAATAGTCTAATGATATATCAGCTATCTGAATTCGATCCCTCCGAGTTTTTTAACTCTTTTACAGATTCAAAGCATATTGTTATCGCTTTTAGTGGCGGTATAGATTCTAGTGTTATGCTTAATATAATGTGTAAAAAAAGAGACAAACTAAAACAATCAATAGAAGCAATTTATATCGACCATGGTCTAAATGATAAAAGTGCTGAATGGGGAGTATTCTGTAGTAAAGAGTGTGAAAAACATCAAATTGCCTTTAAAACAATAAAAATTACAGAAGACTGTCCTAAAAATAGTAGTATTGAGGCATGGGCAAGAAATATTCGGTACTCCTTATTCGTAGAGAGCATGAAAAAAAATGATATTCTACTAACAGCACATCATCAAGATGATCAAGTAGAGACTTTTTTCCTTCAATTATTAAGAGGCGCTGGTCCACAAGGTCTTGCATCTATGCCTATTGTAAAAAAAATAGAGCATATATTTCATATTAGACCATTTTTATATTTTCAACGTAAAGAAATCATCGAGTACGCTCATAATCATAATATTCCATGGTTGGAGGATGAAACTAATTATGATGTTAAATATCAGCGTAACTTTATTAGACATAATGTACTACCAGAGATCTCTAAAGTTTGGCCATCTTATCAACAAAATATTCTAAGAACCATAAAACATCAAGTCGAGTATAAAAAAATATTAGATGAGATTGCAACGATAGATATTGAAACAGTATCAACTAATAATTTTAATAATCTTGATGTTAATTTAATAAAAAAATTAAGCGTAGAGAGGCAAAAAAATTTAATTTTCTTTTGGCTGAAAAAAATAAATTTAGAATCACCAACATCAAAACATATGGATCAAATAATCAATACATTAATAAATTCCGATCAAGAAAAATCTCCATGTGTTAACTGGAATAATACAGAATTGAGACGTTATAAAACACTTTTATACGCATCGGGCTTAACTAATGCATATGATTCAAACTTTGAGATAAATTGGGACACCGTCTCTCCATTAAGTATTGAGGGGGAAACATTAATAGCAAAGGAAACTGAGGGCAAGGGAATATCTAAGAAAAGTATTAAGGATGCAAAAATTATTATTCGATATAGACATGGTGGTGAAAAAATATATTCTAATAGTCTCAAACAATCTAAATCAATTAAACAATTATTTCAGGAACATAATGTTTTACCATGGCTTAGAAACAAAGTTCCGCTAATTTATATAAATGAGAAATTAGCAGTAGTGCCTGGGTTTTGTGTAGATAGAAATTATTTGGCAAATAAAAATGAAACATCATTAGATATACAGTGGTCAGGTTATAAAAAAGTGATTCAATCTTAAAATATGAAAATTTTAAATAAAATTATTTCAAAAATGAATACTGGTAAAAAAAATCAGTCGAAAACTATTACAGTTTCAACTAAATTAGATAGCAATAATAATAATAGGAAAAAATTATTTGAACACTGGTGTAAAAAAGAAAAATGGCTACTCTTCAATGAAGGTATTCCTCTTTTATATGCAGTAGATCCAGAGAAAAAAAATAAAATACCAGATGAATTAGTTACAAAAATAGAAAAGCTAGCGTCACATGCAAAAGAATGTGTAAAAAACAATCTTCTTCCCGTTATAAATACTGATCAATCAGAAAAAAAATGGGAAGTGAAACCTATTAATCTTTTTTCTTGGGCTACCGTTAGTAGAGTTGCAATGCCTGATGAATTTGTTTCATTAATGTCATTCATTAATCTAACTGTTAAGCAAATTAATAATTTTGATAGTAATGAGAACACTAATAGTATAAATCATGTAAATAGAGAAATTACACTAGGGGCTGCTATATCTATTTTAGTTAATACACCTAATTCCTGTAGAAATGCTAATGAACATATTGATAGTATCAGCATAGTTCAAGAGATTCTAAAAAATGAAAAACACTGGTTTAAAGACACTGAGCGTAAACTATCGGAAGCCGAAATGGTTCAACTTATTAATGAGTATTTAAAGTTTTCTAAACCTTTGTATTTAAATAAAATCTAATTATTTATCAGGAAATAAAGGGTCTGGTAAATCATAAAACTCTATTTTTATAGATTTAACCCCACGTTTTTGTTCAGTAACTTCAGCAAAAGCATCATCCGGTTCTTTAAATTCTCCAATCTGTGCAATATTATTATCTAATTTTGCATTAACATTGATAATTTTTTCATGTAATTCAGGTGAATAATCAAACTCATAAGCCCTTGGATCACTTAAATCTGTCATATTATTAATTTTCGATAACCACAAGTAAATTATACCAGCAGTATTTTTTTCTTTATCTGGTTGTTCTACATGAGCAGCTAGTAATCTAAATTGGGTTGGTGGATCCTGCGTAGTTGGCCATCCAAGTAAAGCTGGAAAAGAAAAATAAGTTATCACATAAAACGCTGATGTAATAACAATTGCCCCAGCCTTTAATTGCCAAGGCCATTTTGAATAAAGATTAATGCTAAGTAGTAATACTGCTAATAGTATATATGCTGCAATAATTCCTGTTATTCCTAGTGTCACAATAATTTCTCCGTTTTAATTAACAATTACAAGAGGTTTTGGAAGAAAATTAATTCCTGAAACTTTACCATTACGTGTGATACTGAAACGAACCGCCGTTTTTTCATCACCCTTTTTTTGAAGATTCACAGTGCCGTAATAAACAATTTCTAACTTTGGGTTAACTTTAGCTAATCTAACGTTAACATCGACTGGTTTATTGGTTTCTGATGCATAGTAATGTAGATTAACAATATATTCACCTTTAACGACACCCCTTAATGTAACTACCTCCTGATTTAGTGGGTTTTGAACTTCTTCTCCATTAATTATTATAGTGTCATTAACAAGTCCACGATCATCACGATCTAAATGCAATAATCCAGCTTCTGTTGCTCTAAAATAAACTAGTTGTCCTTCAGGGTCTTCCACCCATACATCAATATCATCCGGGCTATTATCCTTCCATGTTATTGTAAGTATGTATTCCGCTTTTGGGTCGATAATACCCGTTTTTGCCTCTGGATTCATAAACATAATTGCAACAAGAAAAAGAAAGGTAAAACCTAGCAGCGCATTAAATAACAAGTCAGTAAAAGGATCAGAGCGAAAACGATCTTTAGTACGCATTTTCTAATTATTATTTATTTTTGGAATTACGTGGACATGTGTCATATGTCGCGTCATTTCAATTAGTCCATCAACATGCCTATCAATCATATGGTATTGCATTGCTGATAATACACTTGCAATGAGGCCAGTTAGAGTTGTATATAAAGCAGTACCCATTCCATTACTCATATGCCTAAGAATTTTTTGCATATTACTTACATCAAAGTCTGCAATATTGGCAACCGATCCAAGCATAAAAATAAAACCAATTATTGTTCCTAATAATCCAAGTTTTAGCATTACATCAGAGACGAACCAACCTATTTCCTGAGGTCCTTTCAGTCTTGAATTATATACATCATTGAGATCCGATGATGAACCGCTTTCATCATTATCGGAAACCTTACCATTACGATAAAATAAATCTTTAATATATTCAGTCATGAGACATTGAGGTAATTTAATTTTTGAATTAATTAACACTCTTTCATCATTAATATGTATTTTTATTTTATCTTCATTTCTAATTATTTTTTCAATTTTTCTTGATAGATTCGTTTCTAATGAGATTGCATATATTCTTTTAGCACAATGGATAGTAACAAGTATATAGACTAGTGAAATAGCCATTGATATATGACTTTTGTCCACACTATAAAGCATAAGAATTACACCTTCATGCCATGCAACAATAACGGTGAAAATAATAAGCCCTGTAAGAATGAGCCATTTAAGTAGCAGTATATGTTCGGGTTCTTTCATTTTATTATTTTTGTCCTGATCATTACCTAGGTATCTTTCTATTTGTCTAGGTCGAGAATAAAAGGATCCTCAGAAGCTGCGTATTCTACCATTTTCACTAAGATATTATTCATTTTTAATGCAAAATTATTTAGTTTTGTTGAGCCAGTATTTATTGGCATAAGGCGAGTTGCAATGAAGGTTTCATTATTTTGTTGATTAATAGTAATTTTATAAGGGCAAAAATTTATATAATCAGGTTCTAGAATTAGCATTTCTTCAGCTAGTGATAAATTACAAAACAATATTATTTCATTTTTTGGAAATTTTTTTTCTTTCCTTTCTTGTATGGATTCACCAATATTTAATCTATTCACAACACGAAAATTATTTTCAGTTATTGCAAACTCAACATCTTGAATAATATCATCAAAATTTTTCGTTGAAATTTTCTTATGTATTTCACTATTATTATTTGAGCATGCAAAAAGTATAGTTAAAAAGCATATGAGTACAGAATGATGCTTAAGATTATTCATAATTTTTCAACTCATTAATATCGTAAAGATTTAGTTAGAATTACAGATTATTCTTTTATAACTACTATTGTACCAATATCTATATATTTCATAAGGTCATTTATATCATGATTTGTTAAGGCGATACATCCATCAGTCCAATTTAGATCTTGATGGATTGCTAATTTTTGCTTAGTAATTTTCCCGATACCATGAATTCCTATTTGTCCTCCAAGTTTTGTATCTTGAGGCGGAAATTCACGCTTTTTATAGGCTAGGGCGATTCTTTTAAAATCTAATCCGTCAATTATTTCGTTTTTAAAACCATACCATGCATCAATTAGATTTGGATAGTTAAGTTGTATGAAATAATGAAAGCGGTTACTCTTTTTCAAGTTTGATATACGATATACACCAATTGGAGTTTTACTGTCACCACGTTTTCTTTTTGTACCTTTACCACCTTTTCCTGTAGCAATATGATACTTTTTTACAATTATATCTGATTTTTTCAATATTAGTTCTTTGTCATTTTTTTTAACGATAATTGTGTATTCGTTACTGGCATTTGCAGTTAGTGATGTAAAACCTATAAATATAAAGAGTGATAGTGTAATTAATTTTTTGTTCACGACTGATTTTAAGTAAAATTAGTATTGTTATATGTTTTTTTTATTTTGATTATTTGAGATAATAGTTAATGATATTATAAATATCACCATAAATTAATTTGTAATTAAAAAAATGAGCGTTAAAAAATATAATTCAATTGCAATTATCATACACTGGTTAATGGCTATATTAATATTGTGCATGTTTATTCTTGGTTTTTATATGGTTGATTTGCCGAAAGGAAGCGATGAAAGAAGCTACTTCTTTCAGCTGCATAAATCGCTAGGCTTGACCCTTGCTTTATTAGCTTTGATAAGGATCTCGTGGAAGTTTTTTTCTAGACCGCCTGAGTCTCTTCCAGATGATGTGACGAAAATTCAAAAGAAGCTAGCAACAGCTACTCATCACTTACTTTATTTGATGATGTTTATACAGCCAATAACAGGGTATATTTCGTCTTCATTTGCTGGCTATAAAACGAAGTTCTGGGGGATTCCACTACCTCACTGGGGGTGGAAGTCCCCGGATCTCAATCAATTATTTACGCTGTTTCATGAAATTTCCGCTGTAATTTTAGGCTTACTTATTCTGCTTCATTTGGCCGGCGCTTTTTTTCATATCTACAACAAACAATTCCACCTTTTTAAGCGAATGTGGTTTTAGTTTGGACAAAAAAAAGGGGTCTAAGACCCCTCTTTGCTTAAGCTAGGACAACAATTACTTGTTGTTAATGTACATGGTGACTTCAAAGCCAAAGCGGATGTCACTATATTCTGGAGTTTCCCATTTCATATTAACTCTCCTTAAGAATAGTTATTGTTAAAAATACCCGATGAGAACGGGACACATATTGCTATGTGCATTTATATATATACAGAAATCATGCCAGTTTGAAAAAAAATGATAATATTATAATTAAATCATATAGTTAGCTTAGATAAGCAGTATATGTAATTTTAATTATTTAATGAAAAGTGGTTAGTTTTAACCATAAAAATGGTTCTTTTGAACCATTTTTGATCTATAATTCTAGTATGTCCTTCTTTTCTCCTAAGTCTTTAAAAATTTTAATATTTCGACATGAGATTGCAATTTTATTTTTAGTTGCCGTTATGGGCTTGATTGGTGGAATATCCGCATTTTTTTGGCAACAAAATTCTGCTGAATCAGTGCGTATCAACTCTATGTTTTACCTTACCGAGCAGATTAGGGGTGAATTATATGCACAAATTCAGGAAATGATTCGCGCAAGGGTGCTTGAAGATACAAACGCATTGAAAGCATATCCAGAATACTCTAGAAGTATCTCAGAAAGATTTAACCAACTTAGAAGACGATCAGATTCACACGAGGAGGATATGGCAATTCAAGAACTAAATCTCTCATATCGGGAGATTCAAGTGGATATGAATAATATTTTTAGTAATCCATATATTGCTGACAGGTTAGCCCGTATACAAATTTTAAATCCTACATTTTCTCAACAAATGGTGGGTAAGTTTGAAAACCGTTATCACTCATTTAAGTCACTACTAAGAAAAAAACATCAAGCATTGGATAGTACTTTAGAAATATGGACTAAATTCGCACCATTCGTTATTCCAATACCACTAATTATTGCATTTGTTATCGTTTTTTATACTCGACGTATCATGAGAATAAAGTTTATACAACCTATTGCAAATATTATGAGAGGGGCTAGCAAGATAAGTTCCGGACGATTAGATTATAAAATTAAAGAAGAAGGTGTTGAGGAGGTTTCAGAATTAGCTATATCAATTAATGATATGGCTAAAGAGTTATCAGATAATAGAGATACTCTTTTAGAAAATGAAAGACAAGTTGCTCTTGGATCACTAATTCCGGTCGTTGCTCATAATGTACGTAATCCATTAGCAAGTATACGAGCTACTGCTCAATTACTGGAAGATGCTGAGAATAAGGATGATATTACCGAATCTAAAAATGCAATTATAGATACAATTGACCGTCTTGGTCGTTGGGTAAGTTCATTAGTTTCTTATTTACATCCACTAGAACCTAACTTGAAACAAGTAAGCGCACCTGAGCTACTTGATGCTGCATTGAATGTTCTCAATGCAAAAATTAAAGAAATAAATATTGAAATAATAAAAAAAGGCTGGGAGGAATTAACATTATTAAGTGTTGATCCAGATTTAATGGAGCAAGCATTATATAGTTTGTTAGCTAATTCTGTAGAAGCATCTCCAAAGTCGACTAATCTCGAAATAAGTGTTTTAAATTTGAAGGAAACTATTGAGATACATATAGTCGATAACGGTCCAGGATTACCATTTGAACCGAAACCAGGAAATCTTGAGCCTGGCCCTTCAACAAAACGCTTTGGTACAGGATTAGGGATACCCATTGCATTTAAGATATGTCAAAAACATAACTGGACTCTGAAATTTGATGTTATGAAAGAAAAAGGCACAAAAGTGATTATCATTGCGCCCTTAAAAGAGAAAAAGGAGCTTTAGTTATGGCTGAATCAATGACTTCAACAGATGTTCCAATTCAAACTAAACAAATTCTTTTAGTTGAAGACGAGGTCGTCTTTGCTAATGCTGTAAAAAAACATCTACAACGAAAAGGGTACAGCGTTAATTTAGCAACAGATCTAGATACAGCAAGGCAATGTTATAAAAAAAATACTCCAGATCTTATTCTATTAGATATGCGTTTACCCGATGGATCAGGTTTAGATTTACTATGCGAGATAAAATCAAAAAATACATCAATTGAAATACTTGTAATGTCAGCATATGGAGAGCTTGAGGATGCTGTGTCTGCAATGAAATTAGGTGCTTCTGATTATCTTAAAAAACCAATAGATCTTGAGGAACTATTTGTCAATGTTAAAAAGGTTTTTGAAAAAAATGATCTGGCGCAAAAGTTAAATTATTCTGAAAAACGTGAGCAGCATGCATCAGAAGAAGTTAATTTTTTAGGTGAATGCGAATCAATTAATTCAATACGTATGCAGGTTGAAAAAATTTCTGCTTTATCTCAATCTGAATCAGGAATACCGCCTACTATTTTAATTTTAGGTGAAACGGGAACAGGAAAAGATGTGGTCGCAAGACTAATGCATTCAAAAAGTAGTCTAAGTAAAAAACCTTTTGTTCATGTAGATTG
>Ga0111541_10000390_pt1 | contig 14151 bp, 13 predicted proteins | sample Knorr_S7_td_DCM__FD_83039 | JGI IMG/M metagenome (GOLD analysis project Ga0111541, IMG submission 83039) | Marine microbial communities from Southern Atlantic Ocean transect - Knorr_S7_td_DCM_ad_131m_LV_B (version 2) (version 2) | ecosystem: Environmental > Aquatic > Marine > Oceanic | place...
CGGCATCACATCGCAATCAATATGGATTGTTTGGCCGCTATTCATGAAAAACGTATGGAACTTCTCAACGTTGGAAGTGGGCATGGGGGTTACTTTGGGACCTATAGCTGCGGGGTTCTCCACGCTCACATTCAGTCGATTAGCTGACCGGATCGGCTCAGTTGGCTTGTGTCGTCTCGGAACCGCTTTACAGGTCGCAGCAGTTGCTTGGCATTTCACTCAGCTAGGGGCCGAAGTGAACTTCTGGTCAGCGTTCGCTCCCGGGATCATGCTTTACGGTTTTGGATGGGGAATGAGTATTCCGCTGCTCAACGGAGTGGCTCTTGAGTGGGTCGAGGAAAAGTATTACGGGGAAACAAATGGGCTCTTCAGCACCCTGCGATACTCAGCTGCCGCAATCGGTACGGCTGCGGTGTTCGCGCTCTTAACTGTGACCTCGGGAGTTGAAGCGCTGCCGTATTACGACCAAATTCTTGGATTCTTCCTTGTGGCTTCAACCTCTGGCGCGTTGGCCATGTGGATCAAGATCGGGAAAGCACCTGGACGAGAACGTCTAGCTAATTAGCGTTTAGATTCGCAATCTGAGCCCAATTGGCGCACATTGGAGTAGTGGCTGTAGCGACCATTCTGTCGATTTTTGCTTGGTTAACGTTGTTGCTCAACGTGGTAACCGTTGCCCTGATTGCAATAGTTGTTCGGCGCACCCGCCCTCAAATCAAACTATTTGAGGTGTTCGTGTCGCGAACTAGGCATATCGCTGCGGTGGTCACAGTTGCCGCCAGTCTCGGGTCGTTGTATTTGTCAGAGATAGGGAATTTGACGCCCTGTCGATGGTGTTGGATTCAAAGAACCGCGATGTACCCATTGGCTTTGATTCTGGTGATCGCCTGGTGTTACAGGGATGGTCACGTCCGACGCTATGCACTGCCGATAGCAGTGCTCGGAATGAGTGCCTCAGCTTGGCATTACCTACTGCAGCGGATTCCATCTCTATCCGACGCAGATTCATGCAGTCTGGTGACGCCATGTTCGGTGACATATCTCGAAAAATTTGGGTTCATTTCGATTCCGTGGATGGCGGGATCTGTGTTCCTATTCACCGTGGTGTTGCTGACAGGGTTCGGATCTAACCAGAACGGTGTTAGGTGACCATCCATGAGACGCTCCGAGGATGGCTCATTGAAGCCGCGGACGAAACCATTGAACGCGCTGCCCGCGATGAAATCGAACAAGGAGCGCGAGAGTTCCGTCACGCCATCGAAATAGCTGCGACGGTTCCCTACCAAAGCCAAGTTCTTCCAGTGCTTCGCAACCTAGACAAGGTTGACGGATCAACGCGAGCACAACAATTTGTTGAACTTGCACCCCACCTGCGATGGGTCCGGTCACATCGTTGGGATGATGGAGGTGAGCAGCGGGCCTTATGCGTTTTATCTGAAGTGTTCGATTTACCAGGACTCGAGGTCGGGATCATGTACGTCGACCAAGGATGCGCCTACCCCCTCCACAACCATCCGCCTCAAGAGCTCTACCTCATCGTTTCGGGTCACGCTCGCTGGCGATACGGCGGATCTGAACATTTGGTCGAAATGCCCCCCAACTCGACGCTCTACAACAACCCATCGGATTTACACACAGTCGAAGCCGGCGACACCCCTCTCGTTGCTTTATACGTTCTATGGGGTGACGGGGTTCGAACATGAATAACGAACAGTTTGTGACTGCGCGCCCCCGGCAGGATTCGAACCTGCGACGCACGGTTTAGGAAACCGACGCTCTATCCCCTGAGCTACGGGGGCCGATAGATCACTGCCTCAGGTCTAGTACCTCAAGGAAGTATTGCTGTCCCCGAAGACTACCGACACCAGTTCGCCATTTCGGATTCAACCAACAGCTTGGGTCACAGAGTTTGAGATCATGACACCCAGGATCTATTTTGCGATCCACCTCAACAAGGAAAGAGCTCAATGTCTTCTGACTCCTTAGGTGAGACCATGATGTTGCCTATCGAAGGAGCGGCGGCGCTACGTCAGATCTTGGGAATCCTGTCAGACCACGATGTCCAAGATGCCGACGGGCGTCTCGATGCACTAGACAGACGTTTGGTTCTGGCGTGGAGCAGCGAAGAGTGGGCTTCGCTGTCAGGAACCGAACGAGGTATCCCGATGTCTCGAGCAGATGCCGAGTTACTAGTTCGGGGACTCCGATTTACTGAGATGATGAGCACTCATCTCCCGTTTTTTGAGCAAGTGTGTGCTGTCAGCGACTGGATAGTGGCCGAATTGGAAGAGATTTTCCCTGAACTGGGGTGACCCTCATAGATACTGCCGTTGGGTTGTTGTGACGCTTTCGAATTACTGCCGGTCTTCAAATGACCTGAACTTGGAGCGGTCATAAGTTGCTCCGCACCGGTCGAGAGCTGCTTTCCACGCAGGGCTGTATTTCATTGCCCAACGCAGTGACCCGATGAGACGTCGACCAGCGAAAACCGCTCGTCTAGATGAGGAAGCGTTTGTCAGCTGATTGAAGTTCTGCGGCAAAGTCGCGACTGCGGCCGATCTAAGGACTTTGTAACCCAAGAGTTGGCCTGTGTTTAAGGGTGGGTTGGCCAAGAAAGCCCACGCTTGATGGAGAGCTTGGGACTCGGCGAGGTCGGGGTGGTCAACGATCCAAGAACGGAGGTCCGCTGCGGTTTGGGGGAGTTCTACAACACCTAAAAGGGCTCCGATTTTGGATTGCTCTTGGACAAATTGATCTGCTTCATCGTGTCCAAGGGGACGGCAGAAGGTTTGGTATGCCTCGAGAAAAGAATCGGTGAGCGTATTTTGCACCCACGCAGCTAGTGGCGGTTGGTTAGCTGAGTAGGAGATCCCGCGCTCTGAAACGCCGGTAACGGGTCGGTGTGCTGTGCGCACCATCTGCACCGCTGACTGAACTTCGGGCATTGAGCCGTAGTTGGCGGTGGTAACGAAAAGAGATGTTCGGTTGAGACGGCCTAAGGGATCTGACTTGTACGCGGAGTGATCTGCGACGCCTGCAGCAACTTCAGGGTGTAATGCCTGTAGGAGAAGCGCTCGCACTCCTCCGGCGAAGCTTGATACGTCGCCCATTACTTTCCAGCTGACGCTCCCGGGACCAAATAGGCCCGGGTCGTTTGGGTGCAAGTGGGTGTCAGCTAGTGGTTGGTCGCCTTCGGAGAACAATTTGACGACGCTGGCAGTCAACCTCTCTTGCAGGGTCATGACGATTCAACCTTGTCGGCGAGTCCATCAACTGCTGGTGAGGCGCCATCGATCCACCAACGATTCTCCGATTGGATCAAGAAGTAGATGAGGGTGATGGCTGGTTCTTCGCCGAACCGAACCTCAACTGTCGCTGTTCCGTCGGTTATTCGACAACGTCCGAACGCCACCGGCTGATTTTCTAAGAGAAACGGAAAACCTGACTCGATCATCTCCCTAAATCCAGCGACGTTGACTGAACTTTTAAATGATGTGGATGCGTGTTCCCGGGCTTGTTCATACGCGCCAGCTCTTAATGACTCAATTTGCATCAAGATCCGATCATGAACTGCGGTTTTATGAGGGTCGACGCATGTGGTTGTGTCGCTTGGATTTGTTGTGGTTGCCGTGGGTTCAGTTGGTGTTGTGCTGGTGGGGGCGGAGCTTTGTTGAGATGGTGTCGAAGAACAACATGTGAGCAAGGCGAGCACCGCGATGGCTGCCGTAAGTCCTGTAGCTGCTGCTAACGACCTGTGGCTGGTGAGCATCGAGGTGGGGTTGTGTGACACGGGCTCTCCTGAATGTCGCATGGTGTGTCATCAGTCAGGTGGTTATCAAGATAGACGGTTCAAAAAGGGGGGAAGCCTTCGGGACAGCTACGGAAGGTGACTGCCAGATGCTGACCCGAAGGCTTGAAAGAGGTGGGGGACCTCCAGAAGATTAATTTAGTACTAAATAAGTGAGGGCTGCAACTCAGTTGCTGAGAAACTTTGAATTTCTGGTGAGTTCCGTAAACGGCCACGTTGATTGGTTGTGAACGGTTACCGTGCTTTGTGAGGTCGCATAACAGGAGACTTACCTGTGAGATCCATCGCTAATATTTTGCCGCCAAATAAATCCTTGGTTAAGCGGGCCTTGAAGTGGATTGTGATCGTTAACGCTGTCCTTGCCGCGGCTGGGATCGTTATCGGTGGAAGCACCGAATTTGTGGCGCGTGTCCACGGAACGAGCTTTTTGCTGGTGGTGACAGCTACGAGTTTGGTCAGCATCGAGCTCGGCAAATTTAGGACCCAACTCAAGATGATTTGGCCTATCGGGTCCGGCTCCTCGCTCCTTATGGGTCTAGTACTCATCGCACTCTTCTGGGGAGCGTCACCGCCCGATGCTTTAGGTCGCCCGATAGGAACAGTGGCAGTGGCGGCAGTGGCGATTACCTATTGCGCGATTATTTCTGTAATCGCCGAACGGGCGACGTTACGGACTATCTGTTGGTTTGGTGCGCTTGTTTATAGTTGCTACGTCTGGGCACTGATCTGGCTTGATTTTGACGTGATGCCGGGAAGAATCCTGGCCTTACTAGCTGTCTTGCAGACGGCGTGTTCGCTACTCGCCGTCATTGATTTCATTGCGGCGCGTCGCGCAGTTCGAGACATCTCTGATCCTCCTCGCCGGGCTGTCGAGTATTGCCCCTTTTGTGGATCCGCGGAATTATCCACATCTATGGGTGAAACGAAATGCAATACGTGTGGTGAAAGTTTCCGACTTGTGAGTTAGTTGGTCTCTGCACCTGAGCTGAGATCTAGGTCGGGTATGAGAGGCGCAGCCTGGTGGCCGATCATTCTCCAAGTTCCTTCTACACGTTTGAATACGTTGACAGCAGCCACAGCCGATATTGACGATCCAAGAAGATTCTCTTCGACGAAGACCCAAGCAGTTTGGTCGTTTCCATGGAATCGAACGTTGGAGGTGAGAAACTGAGGGAGTTCAGGGCCCGAGAAAATCTGTTCGAAAGACACTCGAATTTGATCCCACCCGAAAATTGTCGGCCAGCCGGGGTGTGTGCACCACACCTCATCGGAGTTAACCCAAAGATCAGACATTCCTTGAATGTCCGCCGCCTCAAAATAGACGTAAAAAGAACCGTTGGCTGTTTCTAACTCAGACGTGTTGTCCATATTGCCTTGTGTGTTTCAACCGATTAGCGAACAATTATTTTGGGTTGACCCTTTGTTGGTCGCCGTCTCGCGGCGACCAACAAAGGACTCAAAATTGTTACGCGTAAAGAGCCGAAATTTGTAGTACGGCCATGATGACGATCACGAGCGCGTTGAAGCCGCGAAACAACGCAAACGGAGCTTTTGCAAAGTTTTGTCCCATGTTGCTGCCGGCAACTTCCCCGTCCATGTCCTGCATCCCAGCGCCAACATCGGCTAACACGCCGTCGAACCATAGAAGAGTCCACAGAGAGCCGAGTACTACCCAGGCTGCGACGGCAAGTTGCACAGCGCCGGTATCTGCGGTTTCTCCTCCCCAAATGATGAATGTGAAGACTCCTAGTACCGACAAGACGTACGGCAAGATGATCGCCTGAGCGTCCTTGCCGCGCATAGCCATTAGCTGAACCCAAGTGTTTTGTTGCATCAGTGGTCTACTCCTTATGTTTCAGTCATTTAGCGACTGGTCCCAACCGAATGAACACAATGTAGAACGAGCACGTACTGCCTAGGTGCACTGAAGACAAATTCTCGGTAACCCAACCTCGGAACGCCGGTCTAGGTTTGGGTAGTTGGCTCTGTGTAGGTTGGGTCAGTCCCCGAGATTGACTTGTTGAACACAGTGTCCCTTCCAGCGAACGGTCTTTAGATATGGATTTTCAAGACGAGCGCACTACATCTCGATCTCTGCCGTCTGAATCGGAGTTTGTGGTGATCGGCGCGGGATTGGCCGGATTAGCAGCGGCTTCGACCCTGCATCGAGCCGGCCGAGAAGTGCTCATTGTTGAACGCGATGACTCGGTCGGTGGGCGAGTACGCACTGATCTTGAAGATGACTATGTGCTTGATCGGGGTTTTCAGGTCCTTTTGACTGCTTACCCCGAAATAGCTCGCCACCTCGACCTGGATGCGCTCGATCTTCGCGCCTTCGTTCGCGGTGTCAATGTTTGGGACAGCGGTTCGTTTACCGAACTTTCAGACCCGAGAACATCTTTGAGCGCTGTTGTTGGAGGTTTGCGGACCCAAGTTTTGACGGCACCGGATCGTGTTCGATTTCTGAAACTAGCTATAAGACTCTTGAGATCGAAGCAGGGGTTTTTAGATCGGGCCGACGACTGCTCAACAGCCGATTTTTTGAAAGCCCTTAGGTTTTCGGACCGGTCCGTAGAGAAGTTATGGGAGCCCTTACTATCGGGGATTCAGTTAACGCCGTCTCTTGAGGGTTCAGCGAGGCTTGCCTGTCTCATTCTTCGTTGCTTAGTCGTGGGCCCCGCAGCGGTGCCGGCGCGTGGGATGCAAGAGATTCCGGACCAGATGGCCGCAGCCCTGCCGATCGAATCAGTGCATCTTGGAGTCGAGGTCGAGAAGATTAATGGCGCAAAGGTTCTTCTAAGTACTGGAGAGGTAACGTCCGCGCGGAGGGTGATTGTCGCAACGGAACAGCCGGCTGCCGCGCGCTTACTCAAGGAGGAATCATCGCAGGGTAGGGCTCAGTGGCATGCGTATTTCGCTGCAGCTGAACCACCTAATGACAGCAAGGCGATTCACCTTCTGCCGTCTGCTGATGGCCCGTGCAGGAATATCGCAATTATGAGCAACGTGGCACCGGAGTATGCGCCTCAAGGTTCGGCGTTGATTGTCGCTGCGGGTCCGACCACACGCAGCGACCCGCCTCTCGCCGAGGCACAACAACAGTTGGCTCGAGTGTTCGGAAGTCAAAGTGAATCATGGGAACTCGTCAAACACGGGATTGTTGAGCACGCTCAGCCCATGTTTGTTCCTGGCGCCACTTTCCGACGACGGATCCAAGAGGACTGCCAGATAGTGGTAGCAGGTGACCATCGAACTACTCCCTCTATTCAAGGAGCGTTGGTGTCAGGTCGACTGGCGGCGCAAGAGGTCCTATGTGGACAAAAAATGGATGAGTAGTCGGCTTTAAGTTTATTTAGCGCTAAACTCAAATCGTCCTGTGGAGGTCGATGGAGTGAGTGACTTAAACGAAGCAGCAGAACTCATTGACACCACTGCCCCGGGGTCTTTGCCGTTTGTTGACTTTGCGATTTCAGATTTCGCCGAATTGGTAGCCGCCACTCAACAACTCCAAGCCACTGGCCACTGGGCTGTGCGAACCCCAGCAGGTCCCTTGGTTTTTGGATACGACCAAACTCGTGAGATCCTTCGCGACCCTTCGTGGATCACAGTGCTTTCAGGTGTCAGTTCTTTGCAATCCGAAGAACGCGATGATGTCAACTTTGAGCAGTTGATAAATCGCGCACGTGACATGTTGCCTGGCGCAGGCGATCAGGTAGAAATGCGACCAAATCTGCTATCGGTAGAAGGCGAAGACCATCGACGCCTGCGACGTCTCGTAAGTGCGTCGTTCACGCCAGCTAGTAGCGAAGCTTTACGACCCTTTATGCGGGAACACGCAGATCGTCTTCTAGAACCGCTGGTGCAACAGCATGGGGGCGACCTTGTCGCCGAGTTTTGTAGGCCCTACCCGATACCGGTGATCTGCAAGCTTTTGGGCATCGACGACGACGATCACGATCAGTTTGGGCGATGGGCAGACATAATTTTTTCGGGTCTCGACGCAGATGCGGATGCTGTTTTGGGTCGACTTGAACAAATAACTGCCGCTCAAGGCGAACTTGACGAGTACGCAACCGGACTCGTCGCTGAACGGAAAGGGTGTCCACACGCCGACCTTGTTAGCGATTTGGTCCAAGCCAGCTACGAGGAAGACCGTCTGAGCGTAGACGAGTTAGTGGCCATGATCGAAGCCATCCTTTTGGCTGGCACCGACACCACTCGAAATCAGCTGGGCTCATTGCTTGCGGTGTTGGCTGGACAACCAGACCAATATCAGGCTGTCCGCAACGACAGGTCTTTAGTGCCCGCCGTTGTTGAAGAGTCCCTGCGCTACATCGGTGCGGTCCGGACTACAGCGCGTGTTGCGAGCGAAGACCGAGTCGTCGATGGAATGTTTTTCCCAGCCGGAACCACAGTGCTGTTGGGCCTGCACGCCGCAGGTTTAGGACAACCAGATGATGGATTCCGCTTTGACCTAGATCGCAGTGATCGGGCGCCCCACCTAGCATTTGGGTTGGGAGCTCATCACTGCTTAGGTGCAGCGCTAGCCCGAGCAGAGTTACAAGAAGCCCTCAATTCATTCTTGGATGTTGTCCCGGCGTATCGACTATCGGCTCCGGTCACTTGGAAGCCGCTGTCGATGGGAATTTGGGGTCCTGAGACGCTTGAATTTGAGATTCTTGATCGTCCTGTAGAAGACAGCCAAGAGCAGCCGCTTACTGAAATCGACCAAGCGGTGGCCGCGCCTACTGCCCCCGAAGCCGAAAACCTTTGGATTAAAGATGCCCATGCCGTCCGAAGTGCTATCGCAGCTGGAATACCACGGTTGGTTAACGAGCCTTCGTTTCCTCCCGTAACTCGACTTGCACACACGACACTGCGTTTCGGGTGGGCTTTCCTCAGTTGGAAACTGTTTGACCGAAGACTTGATAACCAAAGTCGAACCGAATCGCTGTACAGACGGCTACGAATAGCGGCTGAACGTCTTGGGCCGACATACATAAAGCTTGCCCAACTGATATCTGCCGCTGAAGGCGTTTTCCCGCAAGCCCTCGTGGACGAATGTTCACGCTGTCGAGACCAGGCAAAATCTTCCCCCTGGCGAAAGATACGTCGAATACTGCGCCACGATTTAGGTTCGTTGGATTCTGCGTTCTCGAGCTTCGAGGAGCAACCATTTGCGGCAGCGTCAATTGCCCAAGTTCATGCAGCAAGTCTTTCCGACGGATCCGAGGTTGTAGTCAAGGTCCAAAGACCGTCGATACATAAAAAAGTTGTACGTGACCTGCGCGTTCTTGCCTGGGTGGCGCCGCGTCTAGTCGGGCGTATCCCGGTAGCTGCGCTCGCCAACCCTCCGGCGTTAGTGCAACTCTTTGCGGAAACAATTTCCGAGGAGGTGGACTTCCGATTGGAGGTAGCGAACCTCTTTGAGATCCGAAGAGCGTTGGCGACGGGGGGACGTGACCGATGGGTCGCTCCCGAACCAGTGCTGGATATGACGACGTCGCGCGTCATTGTGATGTCGCGTGTGCCGGGGATTCCCTTGACTCGGTTGGATTCTGAGCAAATCAGTGATCAGGACACTCGGACCTTGTTTAGAAACATGGTCGATGGCCTTCTAGAAGGTGCGGCGCTACATGGAATTTTTCATGGAGACTTCCATGCGGGCAACCTGTTTGTCGTCGATAGCGGCGTCATTGGGTTGGTTGATTATGGAATGGTTGGCAGGCTGGACCACGATCGGCGTATTTCATTCCTTCGTTATGTCACCGGTCTTATGTCTGGCGACGTTCGCACACAAGTACTGGCTGTTAGAGATCTAGGTGCTTTCTCGCCCGATGTCGACGTCGAAGAATTAATTCAGAAGCTGCAGTTAGATCGAGTTGATTTTGACCCACTTCAGTTGACCGAAGAACAGTTTGTCTCGGAGTTTCAGACGCTACTCAAGGAGTTGTTGGCCAGTGGCGCGCGAATTCCAAAAGAACTCATGCTGTTCGTGAAGAATTTCGCCTACCTAGCGTCTTTTGTTCAGAAACTGGACCCTGATATGGATCTACTGGGCGAATTCTCCGCGATTAGTGCCGGCTTCCTCACAAAACATGGCTTTCGAGTATCAGCGGAACTTGGACTCGCCCTCCAAGACCTGGAGGTATCGGAGTCTTCGTTTCGACGTGCTGCAGGAATCAGAGATGACGTTGAAGTATTGACTTGGCAAGACTTGTCTAACCGCAGAGAAGCAATGCAACGGCGGCTACTTAACGCTGAAAAAGGTCGGCGAGATTTTAAAGGTTTGGTGAAAAGACTGAAACAACCGAGATGCTCACCTTGAACGAAGCGGCGGAACGCCTCGATCTTCATTACATGACTGTCTATAAGTACGTTCGTTCAGGCAAGTTACCTGCCAAGAAGAGTGGCGGTAGTTGGGAAATATCAGTCAGTGATTTAGATGCAATGTCTGCGATAGAGCGTGCCCCGTCAGGGCGAGGTCACAGATCGTTGGGGAACAAATCTGATTCGTTTCTCCAAGCTTTGCTCGCGGGAGACACGGCGGGCGCATGGCTCATAGTTCAAGGCGCCTTCGACGGGGGCGCCACCGTTGAAGAAGTGATATGCGAAGTGATTGTTCCAGCGCTTCGGTCGATAGGAGATGAATGGGCGAGCGGTCGGTTAGAGGTCTATGAAGAGCACAGAGCTTCCGGTGTTGTCTCCTCGCTGTTGGGACGGATGCAAGGACTTCCTCAGCGTCGCGGTAGAAAGCTTGGAAGCGTACTTATTGCTTGTCCGCCTCTTGAAACCCATGCGCTACCTGCCGCCATTTGCGCTGAGTTAGTTCGAAGTTGGGGTTACGACCCTGTGAACCTGGGAGCAGATAGTCCGGTAGACACGATTATCCAAGCAGCGCAGTACACCGACGAACTACTAGCGATTGTGTTGAGCACTGTAAGTTCGACGTCACCCAAGGTGGTAGTCGAGACTGTCGAGGCAATTCAGGCGTCGTTGCCTAACACGACAGTGATGGTTGGTGGAGTTTGGCCGGGTTTACCGGACAAGACTGTTTCGCTTGACGGTTTCCCGGCAATGTTGAGTTACTTGGAACAGATAAGTGGATCGTAATGACTCACCAATAGTTGTCACTGGTGCCACCGGATACGTAGGCGGCAGGCTGATACCGCGGTTAGTTGCGGCTGGTTACTCAGTTCGGTGCGTAGCTCGCCGTCCCGAAGAGCTATCCGATCGCTTGTGGAAAGACCAAGTCGAGATAGTTCAAGCTGATCTATCTAAACCAGAGGAGATTCTGCGAGCACTAGATGGCGCCAAAGCCGCGTACTACTTGCTGCATTCGATGTCGTCGTCTAATGACTTCGCGAAGGTTGAGTCGAACATGGCTCAGGAGTTCGCTATCGCAGCTGAGGCCCAGAACCTTGAGCAGATCATTTATTTAGGTGGACTTGGACACGATGGCAATGACAAATCTGATCACCTTTCCAGTCGACATAGAGTCGGACGGCTACTTGCTTCAGGTGAAACTCCCGTCACCGAACTGAGAGCAGCGGTAATTATTGGGTCCGGTAGTGCTTCGTTTGAGATGCTCCGATCGCTGGTAGAGGTACTGCCCTTTATGGTTGTCCCAAAATGGGTGTCGCAGACGCTTTGTCAGCCCGTGGCGATCAGCGATGTGCTCGACGACCTCGCGTTTGTGCTGAGTCGCCCTGAATTTTATGACCGTACGATCGATATCGGTGGGCCGGACATCGTTACCTATCAAGACATGATGCATGCGTATGCGCGCGTCGCTGGGTTACGTCGGCGTTGGGTACTACCGGTGCCCGTTCTGACACCGCGACTTTCGTCTCATTGGGTCAATTTGGTTAGTCCTCTACCAATCCAACTGGCACGTCCATTGATTGATTCGCTAACTAGTGACGTTGTTGTGGCCGATGGGGGAGAAGGATGTGCTCGTGGGGCACTTAACCAAAGTTTGGAAGAATCGATTGGATACGCAGTTTCTTCGGTTCAAGGCCAAGAATTACCCACACGTTGGAGCAATGGTCGCGCTTCCAGTGACGAACTAGGCGCAGCTATGCCCGATCCGAGTGATCCTTTTTGGGCCGGAGGACGCATGTTTGTTGATCATCGTCGTTTGGTTGCTGACTCTGATGCCAATTCGGTGATGACGGTGGTCCGTTCTCTCGGTGGTAGCACTGGGTGGTTGGGTTTCGATTGGCTGTGGGCTTTACGAGGTTTCGTTGACAAACTCCTGGGCGGCGTGGGATTGCGGCGGGGAAGACGACACCCCACCGAACTGCGAGTCGGGGACCCAGTGGATTTTTTCGAGGTCGTGGAAGTCACTCCGAACTCGCTACGGCTGCGAGCAGAAATGAAAGTCCCTGGGCACGCATGGCTCGAATGGCAAGTGCACCCCGGAGAAACTGGAAGTTCCGTCGAACAGAGAGCGGTCTTTGTTCCGCGCGGTTTGTGGGGTCGGTTCTACTGGCTTGCGTTAGTCCCGGCTCACGCCATTATTTTTAAACGAATGCTGAGAGCGATTGTCGATCGCGCTGAGAAGCTGGCGACAACATCTGTTGGAGGGTCCGAGAAGTGACCAAACGAACTTCTGTTGCTGGCACGATTGTCGGCCTCGCAGTTATAACTCTTGTGGCAGTCTGCGGTGCCGATGGACTCTGGGGCCAATACTCGTTACCGCCGGTGATTCTTTCTGCGACAGCAGCAGTTGTGGCCCAATGGATCGCCTTTGGGTTCGCTTGGAAGTTGAAATCGGAACGTTTCTTTGACTTGCTTGGTTCGGCGACCTTTGCTCTGGTTGTTGTCGCTGCGGCGCTCTATTCAAGATCCGATATAGGACTTCTCGATATTGCGTTAATGGTTGCAGTGTGTTTTTGGGCATTCAGGTTGGGTTCTTTTTTGGTGACCCGAGTCCGAAACGTAGGTTCCGATCGACGCTTTGATGCAATGAAAAAAGATTTTTCTTGGTTCTTGATGACGTGGACCCTGCAAGCAACTTGGGTTGTTGTAACCACGGCACCAGTCGTCACGGTGATTGGCGATGGAGTTAATCAGTCAATAGGCATCGTCGAAACGTTGGGTTTGTTGGTTTGGGCTATGGGTTTCTTGATCGAGATAGTCGCAGATGAGCAAAAGAAGAAGTTCAGATTGTCTGGCGGTGAGTCATTTATCTCTACGGGCTTGTGGAGCCGGTCAAGACATCCCAACTACTTCGGGGAAATTGTGTTGTGGAGCGGATTGGCGCTTGCCACAGTGCCCTCCCTGAATGGATTGCAGCTGCTGACGCTTATCTCCCCACTATTTGTGTGGACCCTGTTGATGAAAATATCTGGGGTACCGATGCTAGAAGCCAAAGCCGAGCACAAATGGGGCCGCGACCCTGCCTACGTTGAGTACAAATCAAATACCCCTCTGCTGCTGCCTCGCTTAAGGTGACTTTGGTCCTTCGTGTGCTGTCACCCAATCGTCGACTAGCGCCCACTGAGTGTCTAGCCAGCGCACAAGCTCTTCTTCGCTCCACTTTGACGAGAGATCGCTGCGCGGTACGCGTGTCAGTTTGAAGCGCAGCTCTTTTTTTAAGGGAATAGCGTCACGCAGTTCTCTAATTGAAGCAATATCGCTGATTCCGACGTGATTACAAAACACAATGTCGGCGTCTGATGCCGAAAGAGTTGCAAGGGTTCCGGCTGTGCGTATCGGCAACACGGAACGCAATTGGCGTGCTGATTCTGCTCGCCCTGGTGTTTTCTCGGTGAGGGTGTCGATGGCTTTGGCTAGTTTCGAGGGTGAAAATCTCGTGCCTTCAGGGAAGATAACTAAGGCTTCGTCGTCTTCTAGGCCACTCGCCAGAACGCTAATGTTTGCTAGCTCTTCTTGGTTGTCCAGTGAATCCCTATTGACGAAATAGTTGGGAATTCGATGTCCGACAATGTCGAGGCAGGGATCGTTTAACAGTTGTTTTTTGAGAACAAATCGAAGGCGTCGCCCTTCGTTAGACAACAGTGCCGCCGTTAATAGGGCGTCTCCCTGACTTCCGTGACGAGCCAAGATGATCAGTGGTCCTTTGGGGCGTAAACAACTAATCCCTTCCGCACTCCAATGAAGACCGATGGTGCGTTTCGCGCCGGCGGTGAGACTCTTAGCCCAAAGGCATTGAAGACGATTGTGCCATCTGTTGGATTTCGTACTGGTTGATTTAGTTGAAGGTAAGAAAATCAGCCACAAAATGAAGGCTGTGGCCACTCCCAACATCTCCATTGTCAGCCACCAGGCTCCGACTAGGGCCAAACGGGTAGTGGAGCACTCTCGGTCGCGCATGA
>Ga0111541_10000395_pt1 | contig 14116 bp, 13 predicted proteins | sample Knorr_S7_td_DCM__FD_83039 | JGI IMG/M metagenome (GOLD analysis project Ga0111541, IMG submission 83039) | Marine microbial communities from Southern Atlantic Ocean transect - Knorr_S7_td_DCM_ad_131m_LV_B (version 2) (version 2) | ecosystem: Environmental > Aquatic > Marine > Oceanic | place...
TGTATCTTTGTATTTTCAAATACTAATTTTTTTTCTTTTTTTAGTGAATAATAGCAACCATGTTCATTATTAAAATTTATAATATTCGTAAGTCCACAAGGCGCAGAACAATAATTTGATTTAAAGTTAGAATTATAATAAGTAATGTTGCTATTGTCATATAATATTTTTTTTGAATCTACTGAAGTAGAAATTAAAATTCCTTTTTTGTTATAAATTTTTGATATATGCAATGGCCCAGAATCACAAAAAATACCAAACTCTATAGTTTTAATGTATTTGACTAAATCCTTTAAATTACTTGGATTATAAACTTTACATTTATTTAAATTTTTAAGATTGCGAAAATGTTCAGTAGTTATTTGATCATTTCCTAATATTAAATCAACTTCATATTTTTTATTTATTAAGTGGTTAATTATATCATCAATTAAATTAATAGGTAAAGTTCTTATTGGTGAATTAGAAATAGGGAAAATGGAAATTCTTGAAATTTTTTTATTAGCAAAATTTTTTTTTAAAATTTTATTTTTAATTTTAAAAAAATTATTTATTGCTTCTTCAATATTTTCTCTTTCATATTTTTGTAATTTCAGTAAATTAATCTCACTTGTGAAATGGAATACAGTGTCATATTTTTTCATCTGCGATTCACTTATAAAATCAGAATAAATATTATCTGCTTCTGTAAAGTGAGATAATATTTCATGAGCGCTAGAACAAAAAGCAATTCCAATCTCTTTAAAAATTTCATTTAATTTAATATTTTTTATAGCTAAACCATACTCGATTGAGTCACCTATGCCTGGATTTGGTGGAAGACAAAATAGTATTTTTTCTGATTTTGGTAAATATTTACTATGTTTTTCTATATTAATTTCTTTTAATAAATCTTGATTATTTTTTTTATTAAGTATTTTCCAAATAGATGAGTTTTTAGAGAAGTATTTTGTATCTTTTTTAATATATTCTACATCACAATTTTTCAAATCCAATGATGAAGTTGAGCAGCTTTTATTTAATATAAAGCTAAAAAATGGCATTAAAATAAATATTATTGTCTACTTCTTGCATTTTTTTGATATTAAGCATTCATTATGACCGATGGTATTAATTCAAGAATTGTTATAGTAAAAATACTTAAAAAGATAAAAGAATCAAGAATTAATATTGATCAATGTTTTGAAAAAGAATTAAAAAAAATAAATTTATCAATAAAAGATAAAAAATATATTTATAATGTTGTAATAACAACAATAAAAAATATCAATTCTATTGACCAAATATTAAAAAATTTTACTAAAAGTGTTAATAAAAAAGATGTATCTTATTTTTTTATAATAAGTGCAATATCACAAATATTTATTTTAAATCAAAAAGAATATGCAGTAATTAATTCAACTTGCGAAGCATATAAAAGACTAAATAAAAAAAAGTTAAACTTTATTAATGGGCTTCTTAGAAATATTACTAGAAATAAATCATCTATAAATATAGATAAGCTAAATAAATCTTTACATCCTATATGGTTTAAAAATATTTTAAAAGAATTGCCAACAAGTAAAAGAAAGGTCATCTATAAATCAATTACAAAAAGACCTCTAATAAATTTAGTTTTTAAGAATAATAAAAAATTGAATATAGTTAAACAAAAATTTTTAGAAACATCTAAAAATAGTTTAGCTTTATCTGAATTTATAGATTTAAAAAAAATATCAGGTTACAATGAGGGTCTGTGGTGGGTTCAAGATTTTGCATCTACTATTCCAGTTAAATTAATTCCGAATTTAAAAAATCAAAATATATTGGATATGTGTGCGGCACCAGGAGGCAAAACTTTTCAACTATTAAATAGTGGTGCTAGGGTAACATCTTGTGATATTTCTATTAATAGAGTTAAATTGTTAAAAGAGAATGCGCGTAGATTACAATATAATTTAAATATAATTAATATGGACGCTTTAAAAATATTAGAAAATAAATTTTTTGATACAGTTTTAATTGACGCACCTTGCAGCTCTATTGGAACAATTAGAAAAAATCCTGAAATTCTCTATAGAAATAGCGGCCCAAATTTTGAATTTTATTTAGATTTACAATATAAATTACTAGAAAAAGCAAAAAAATTGTTAAAAATTAATGGGACTCTAATATTTGCAGTTTGTTCATTTAATAAAAAGGAAGGTGTAAAACAGATAGAAAAATTTTTGTTAAAAAATAAGAATTTTCAAATAAATCCTATAATTAAAAGTGAATCAAAGGGTTTTAAAAAATTAGTTACTAAAGAAGGTTTTTTTCAATCATATCCTGATGATTTAATTGAAATTGGTGGTATTGATGGGTTTTTTATAGCAAGGTTAATTAAAAAAAATGATAATGCTTTATAAAATTATTAAATATTTAGTTATTAAAAGTTTTTTATACAAAATATATTTATTAATACGAACTAAGAAAGAATTTGAAGGAATTCAAAACTTTAATATTGTTCCTACTAAAAAAAAATCTCTTAATAGTCTTTTAAAAATTAATGAAGATTATTTTTCTTCTAATCCTGAAAATAAAATACCCATAGAAATGCACAGTTTTGATTGGTTAAATGATTTTAAAAAAACAGGTGGTATCAATTTACTAAAAAAATCAAGGCACTTAATTTTGGATTGGAAAAACTGTGATTTTAACTTGTCTTCAAATGTCTGGAATGAATTGTTGATAGCCAAAAGAATTATTAATTTATCTACAAATTTTGACTACTATGGCACAACTGCAAGTAAAGAATTCAAAACTATTGTTACAAATTTAATTTTTTTTCATTACAAAAATTTACTATTCCTTAAAAATTTCTATCTTGAAAAACATGATATCGACTTGGAAGTATCAAAAGCATTATTATTAACGTCTAGTTTTTTTGGAAAAAAAAAGGATTTTTTTAAATTAATAAATTTTATAAAAAAACAAACTATACATCAAATTAATAAGGATGGATTTCATAAAAGTATTAATATTTTTGAACAAGCGAAGTTTATTAACAATTTAATAGAAATAAAAAATATATTACTTTTTAATAAATATAATAATTGGTCTGGTATAGATAATATAATTGAAGAAATGACATCAGTTTTAAAAAATTTTTTTCACAAAGATCAGAGCTTGCCTTTATTTAACGCAACAAACAATAAGCAAATTGATTATGTTAGATACATAGCAAACTTACAAAAGGATTTAAAAGTAAAAAAACTTTTTGAAATAAAGGATGGTATTGCGGTAGTTGAGGCATCGACAACAAAAATTTTTTTTGATGTTACAAAGCCAAATAGCAAATTATTGAACAAAAGAATGCATTCTGGAACTTTAAGTTTTGAAATGAGTCATGATAATGAAAAAATAATTACAAATTGTGGATCTCCAGAAAAATATTTAGGAAAAAACCAAGTATATTTTCGATATTCAGCTGCACATTCTACCTTAACAATTAATAATACTAATATTAGCGAATTATCTGAAAAAAATGGGTATAGAAGAATACCAAAAAATATTAAAAATTCATCAGAAGAAAAAAAAGATTTTTATAAAATTACTGCATCTCATGATGGTTACAAAAATAATTATGGTGTTTTAATTAGAAGAACTCTAAAAATAAATAAGGACGGGCTATTAATTTTGGGATCCGATGAAATACTCAACTTAAAAAAAGTAAATAAAAACAATACTTTCGAAATAAGGTTTCATTTAATGCCAGAAATTATTAGTGCTTTAACAAATAATGATGAACAAGTTATATTAAAATTAAAAAATGGTATGGCTTGGTATTTGAGGTCTGAAAACAATAAACTAAGAATTGATGAAAGTCTTTATATGGGAAGTGGAAGCCAGCCTCTTGCATCATCACAAATTGTTATTTATGGATCTATAAGTAAATTAAAGAATATAGTAAATTGGGAGTTAAAAAAGGTTACATAAATGAAAGAATATGCTTTGATATCTGTGCAAAATAAAAAAAACCTTTCTATTATTTGCAAAATTTTCAAAAAAAACAATGTTGACATTATTTCTACTGGAGGCACATATAAAGCAATAAAAAAATTAGGCTTCAAAGTTTTAAAGGTTTCAGAAATAACGAAATTTGAAGAAGTTTTAGATGGAAGAGTTAAAACTCTTCATCCAAAAATACATGCTGGAATTTTATTTGACAGAAAAAAAAATAATCATCAAAAAACTATAGCTAAAAAAAACATACCTACGATTGAATATCTTGTTGTAAATTTATATGATTTTAAAAAAACAATCAAAAATACAAATGATTTAGAAAAATGTATAGAAAATATTGATATAGGTGGGCATTCATTAATTAGATCTGCTGCAAAAAATTACAAGTATGTAAATGTTCTGACTGACATAAAAGATTATAAAAAGCTTAATGATGAATTAAATTTAAATAATGGGAAAACATCCATTAACTTTAGAAAAAAATTAGCAAGCAAAGCATTTAAATCAATATATAAATATGACTTAGTAATTAGCGATTGGTTCAATAATAATAATAATTTTTTATTTAAAAAATTAAAATATGGTGAAAACCCTCACCAAAAAGCTCGTTTAGTTTCAAAAAAAAATAATCCTATTTTATCTTTCATAAAAAAAATTCAAGGTAAAGAAATGAGTTATAATAACATTAACGATACTATATGTGCGATATCATGTATTAAAGATTTAAAAAAATTTGCAACTGTTTTTGTTAAACATGCAAATCCATGTGGAGCAGCTCAAAATAATAACATTTTAAAAGCTTTTGATAATGCATTAGCGTCTGATAAACAAAGTGCTTATGGTGGTGTCGTTATTTTTAATAAATCTGTAAATGATCAGCTTGCTAAAAAAATAAACAAAATTCATTTAGACATAGTTATAGCGCCTAATTTTAGTAAATCTGCTTTAAACATATTGAAAAATAAAAAAATAATTATATTAATTTTAAAAAAAACAAATCAAAAAAAAGAATTAAAATCGATACCAGGAGGCTTAATTGAGCAGGAAGTAGATAAGGTTGTAGTTAAACGAAAAAATTTAAAATGTGTAACAAAATATAGCTCTCAAAATAGATTATTAGATGACATGATATTTGCATATACAATTGCTAAACATGTTAAATCTAATGCGGTAGTTATAACAAAAAATTTTCAAGTTTTAGGAATTGGCGCAGGTCAAATGAGTAGGGTTGATGCAATTGAAATTGCAATGAAAAAAATGACGAAGAATTTTGCCAAGAATAGCAGTTATGTTATTGCTTCTGATGGATTCTTGCCCTTTTCAGATAATATTAACAAATTAAAAAAACCAGGTTGTAAGGGAATAATTCAACCAGGGGGTTCAAAAAATGATTCTTTTATTATTAAAAAAGCAAATAAATATAAAATTCCTATGTATTTTACAGGTATAAGACAATTTAAACATTAATGTATTTTAATAGAGAAATAAAAAAAAAGAATAAATTATATAAGACAAAATTGGTAAAGTTTGAATCAAAATTTAATATTAATACATTAAATTTTTTTATTTCAAAACACCCAAAACTAAAAGGTGGTAGAAAAAATTACATAAAAAAAGAAGTAAATAATTCAAAAAATATATGTCTAACAAAGCTATATAAATACTCAAAAAAAGTGAAAGCTAAAGAAATCACTAAAGTAAAATTTAAAAAATACAAAAACAAAATTACAATTAATGCGTTACTATATATATAATTTATTAAATGAAATTAAAATGATTTATAAAAAAGAAATGGAAGAATTAGGTTATTTGTAACTATGGATTCTAAAAAATTCATATGGCTTAGCTCTTATCCCAAAAGTGGAAATACAATGATAAGACTTTTTTTATCTGCATATTTTTTTTCTAAAGAAGGCAAAATTAACTCTTTAAAAGAAATCAAACATATTTCAAATTTCCAAAATTTATTGTTAACACTGCCAAATATGCCTAGTTATGAAGATTTTAAAAAAGATTTAAGTAAAGTATGTCCTCTTTGGCTTAATGCTCAAGAAACTAATGCTCCGTTAATAAAAAAGTCTTTGATTTTAAAAACTCACAGTTTTATGGGAAAGATCAATAACTATCCTCTCACTAGCTCCAAATACACTAAAGGATTTATTTATATTGTTAGAGATCCGAGATCAGTGTGTATTTCAAATATGCATCATTATAATTTTTCCATAAATGAATCTGTTAAAAGTATTTTTGATGATAAAAGATTTTCATTAGGATTGGGAGCTCCAGTACCAGAAATTATTTCATCTTGGAAAAATCATTATTTGTCATGGAAAAAATTTAGTTCAGAAGTTCCAAACATTATAGTTAAATATGAAGATTTAATAGATAACAAAGAAAAAGAATTGGAAAAAATTTTAAAATTTTTAAGCTTAATAAACAAATTTGAATTAAATTTAGAAAAATTAAAAAATTCAATCAATTCTATTGACTTCAAAAAAGTGAAAAAAATGGAAGAAGATAAGGGTTTTGATGAAAAATTACATGGTAATTCTTTTTTTAGAAAGGGGTTAAAAGATGAGTGGAAAAATGAATTATCAAAAAAACTTCAATTTGAAATAGAAAAAAAATTTGAAAATGAAATGAAAGAATTAGGATATATTTAATAATTATAGATATTCAAGAGTTTTCATTTCTTGAAAAAAATTATTTTCTATTAATTTAATTTGTTCATTATTTAGAACATTCGTCCATTCATCAACCACACCTTTTCTAAAAAATTTCTTCGAAGTAAATGGTTTTTCTAAAAATCCTTTTTTATTTTCTATTTTTTTCAAATTTTGAAGGTTGGTAGAATTGACACAATTAATAAGTTTTTTTTCATTGATTTCAAAATTTATAAAATTTTTCAAAAATAATAAAATCTTTCTAAATTGTATTATGGGATCTTGAACTAGTTCTTCGTATTTTATAATTAATCCTAGACCATTATTTGCAAAATTTTTCCAAGAATTATAATGAATAGCCCATGAAGAAACAAGTTCGGGTATTGTTAAATCAGTTTTTTGATAATTAATAATATAATTTTTATTAATTAAATATTTTATTGTTTTGTTTAAATCATAACCAGTATGATGGCTATAGGAAACCGCTATTGAGCGAGGGTCTCTAACGATATAAATAAAACACTTAGTTAAATCTTTGTTTGTAAAATAAGTGTTATTTATTTTAGCCATACAATCATGAGTTTTGATAAATAAATTAGTTTTAATTTTAGAAGAAATTTCTTTTTGAATTGGCAACCAATATTTACTTGATATTTTTGGATTTTTTATAAAGTAATCAATTTCTGGAACATTTTTTATGTTTTTTAAAAATGCATATCTGCTAATTTTGAATATATTTTCGATTGTATTAAAATCAGAAATTATTCCATCAGTTGAATAAAAATAAGCAGATAAAAGCAATCTTATATAAGTGTTTCCACTCTTTGGGTATGATGCAATCCAACTAATCTTTTTCATAATTTTAATTACAACCTTAATACAATGTAATATATTTACTCAAATATTAATATAAATAATTTAATTTATTATGTCAGAAAAAAAACAAAAACAAATTATGATCGATCTTTCCAAGGCTGAATCCTATTTTAGAGGCGGAGGAATGACAATAATTAATAAAAACTTTCATTTTCTCTTAGATAAAAATTTTATGGAAATTAATAAAAGTTTGGCAAGTGACGATAAAGAAGAAAAGAGGATTTGGAAAAATCATATTTTTTGCAATTTTTTTGATAATGGTTTGCATATAGAAGGGGATTTAGTTGAATGTGGAGTTTACAAAGGATTTTCATGTGCAGTTGCATGTAATTATTTAAACTTTGAAAGATACAAAAATAAAAAATTATTTTTATTTGATACGTGGGATGGCATTCCTGATGATCAACTTGATGATATTAGAAAAAAATATCCTGAAATGAATAATAAATATAAATCAGAAGAGAATCTTGCACTGGTTAATGAAAGGTTTAAAAAATTTCCCAATGTAATAAAAGTGAAAGGAAAGATTCCCGAATCTTTTAAAAGTATTTCTTTGCCTGATAAAATTTCTTTTTTACATTTAGATCTTAATACTCACATAGGAGAAATACTGGCTCTTGAGAAATTATTTTCTAGAATGTCAAAGGGCGCTATATGTCTTTTGGATGACTTTGGAGAAACAATTGGCAAAGAACAAATGATCCACGAAAAAAAATGGTTTTTAGAAAGAAACCATTATGTTTGTGAGATACCGACTGGACAGGCATTCGTTATTAAACATTAATAAGAAAATTGTTTTAGTATTAATTATTTATTACAATAATCAAGCACTGACTTGATTTTTTTGATACCTAAATCAATTTCATTTTTTTTAATTATCAATGGAGGAGTGATTCTGACAGAGTTGTTGCCTACTGCAGTAATTATCAGGCCATTTTTTAAAAATAGGTTTGTTATTTTTTTTGCTTTGTAATTTTTTTTAAATTCAATTGCCAACATTAAGCCACTACCTCGAATTTCTTTTATAATATTTGGATACTTATTTTTTAATAAATTTAATTTATTATAAAAATAAATTCCTTTTTTTGTTACATCCTTTAAAAAAATTTTTTTATTTATAAACTTAAGAATATTATAAGCCAATCTCGTTTGCATCATCCCACCCCCAAATGTAGAACCGTGTTTACCTAATTTAATTGACTTAGAAACTTTATTATTTACAATTGTTGCTGCAACTGGATATCCTCCTCCTAATGATTTTGCTAGTGTAATGATATCAGGTTTGATTCCAAAATGTTCGTAAGAAAAAAGTTTACCTGTTCTTCCCATCCCTGATTGAATTTCATCGGCAATTAGAAGAATATTATACTTTTTACAAATTTTTTTAATTGTCCTTGCAAAGTCTTTATTACAAACATAAATACCTCCATCACCTTGGATAAATTCAATAATTATTGCTAATGTTTTTTTTGGGTTTATTAGCTTACTTAAGTGTTCGCTATTGTTAAATTGACAAAATTTTACATTGCTTAAAATACGACCTACTCCAGTTTTATAATATTTATTACTTCCTACTGATAAAGAACCATAGGTTCTTCCATGAAAACCTCTTTGCATAGATATAATTTCTGATTTATTATTATTAATATGTCCCCATAGTTTTGAAAATTTTAGGGCCGCCTCAACACTTTCAGTACCTGAGTTACAAAAGTAAATATTTCCCTTATTTGTTAAATTAGACAACAAAGAAGATAGCAAAATTTTATATTTGTGTAGTTGTGAACCAGACAAATGAAGAATGCCTGTTTTCAATTGTTCTTTTAATACTTTTTTTATTAAGGGATGATTGTAACCAAGGGTATTTACAGCAATGCCAGCAGAAAAATCTAAATACTTTTTATTTTTATCATCAAAAAGAAATACACCCTGACCTTTCTTTATTTTAAAATTAGAAAAATTATATATTTTTAGCAATTTATTCATAGAATTCTCAATATTCTACATAATTTTTTTCAAAAGCTGTACCCACTCCTTCTTCAGTATTTAATTCTTTAAGTAGGCAATTTTTTTTTGTTCCACAAATTAAATGAACCTTTTCAATACCTTTTTGTAAAGCTTTTAAAGCATTTTGAACTTTTACTATCATTCCTCCACTAATAGTCTTATTTTCAATTAATTCGTTTATCTTGCTTTCATTAACCACTGATATGCGATTGTTTTTACGATCCGCGATATATTCTACATCTGAAATAAATATGAGTTTATTTGCCTTGAGTGCAGCAGCTACTTCCATCGCAACTGTATCAGCATTTATATTCAAAATTTCAGAACTATCTTTATCTAAAACTAAACTAGGCATAAGAATCAGGTCATAATAGTCAAAATAATTTTGAAAATGAAAACTATCAATATTAGAAATATCTCCAACACTCCCAAAATCTACTCCCTTTATAATAGGTCTTTTTTTTGCAATAATTAAATCTTTCCTTGAGACTGGGATAGGAAAACTATTAATATTGTTTTTTGAAAATAAAGAATACAAGTCAATTAATATTTCTCCAGATATTCTTTTCATTGCCTGAATATCTTCTTTGTTTGTTACTCTTCGTCCTTGGTGTTTTATAGATTCTCTTTTATAATTTTTTAAAATATACTTATCTAATTGCATTCCCAAACCAAAGACAATAACAATTTTTAAATTTTTAATATTAGAAAATAATTCTTTTATATCTTCAACTATGTTTTCTATATTATTTTTGTCATTTATTATTTTTCCACTTATCTTAATAACTATAGTTGAATTTTGAAGTATTGATTTATAATAAATTTTATCTTTCATAATTAAACATGGATTGGTAATATTTTGTTTAAACCCGAATCTTCTTCCAAATTAAACATCAAATTCATGCATTGGATAGCATTACCAGCAGCTCCTTTTACTAAATTATCTAAACAAGATAGAACCAATAACTTGTTAGGAGTTAAATTAACTAGTGATATATCAAAATAATTTGATCCAATAACATTTGATATTTTTACTTCATTCTGTTGTCTTATAAATTTGTTACTAGAAACTAATTTTTTAAAATCCGAAGATATTTCTTCAAAATTATTTTTTGTATTTATTTCAATAAAACAGTTAACAAATATACCTCTTACAAAAGGTCCTGAAGTTGGAACAAAAGAAAGATTGTTTTGATTTAAGTTTGGAAATGATTGAAAAATCTCCCCTAAATGCCTGTGATTATTAATATTATAGCTAAATAAATCCTTAGATCTTGTTGAATGATGGTTTTTTAAACTAGGGATTTTTCCACCGCCACTTGAACCAGTTATTGCAAATATATCAATTTTAATTATCTTATCGTAAATTGGTAATATTGATAATTGCGATGCCAAAGCAAAACATCCTGGATTAGAAACATTATCACTTGACTTTATTATTGATTTATTTTTTTCAATAAATCCATATATAAATTTTGATTGAATTTCTCTATTATAACCTTCAGAATAATATCTATTGTAAGTGTCTTCATCGGATATTCTAAAATCTGGCCCCAAGTCTATGATTTTTGTCTTTCCTATTAAAGGTTTAATATATTCATAACTCTTTTTTTCAGGCAAAGATATCAATACACAATCACAGTTTTCAAAATCAGCAATATTTTCTGTCTGACAGTGTTCAAAGTTGTTGTTTATTAAATGATTAAATTCTTCAGTGATGTCATTTTGATGTTTAAAAATATATTTTATTTCAACATCAGGATGAAATTGTAATAGCCTAATTATTTCTAAGCCAATAAAACCATTTGCACCAATTAAGCCCAATTTAATTTTCATTTGTTTATCCTATTAATAATCTTTGCGAATACGTTTGTGTGATTACTTGTTTTAAAAACATTAATGATATCGATATTTTCTTTTCCAAGATTAACAAGAGAATTTTGTATTACAGTATAGTTATTGGTTAGTGGTCCACTAATAATAAAATATGAATTCTTTATACCTAGCTTTTTTAAACTTTCTAATATGTTTATTGCACCAGGAAAGTCTAAAGCACAAATAATATAAACTTTAATTATTTTTTGGATTTCTTTATCGCTAACGATTTGTTTAGTTCCATATTCACCATGCAAACCATCACCAAGTTCTGCAAAAACAACATCTGAATTTTTAGATGTATGATTGATTATTGATTTTGCAGCATTAACAATAATTTTTGGATTTATATTATTTGTACTTGGTAAGCCGGCATCAACAAAATCATAAACGTTTTTAGCTCCATTATCTTCAAAACTGCATAAATCTTTTTGTGCCGCAGAACCTGCGAGTTTACATGCGTTTACGGTTTTAAAATAAGATTTAAGAACTCTAATCATAAATGAGCTAACAGTTGTTTTGCCAGAATCAATTCCAGTCCCTAAAACTGCTACTACAGGAACTTTAGATTTAAGTTTGCTTGTTATTTGTAATTGCTTGAATTGATCAATATTTAGTTGTTTGTTTTCATCATTTACTACGCTTCCAACAACCTCGCACTCTGTCGGCCCACCTAACAATATATTAAAATCTTTACAACTACCAATCAATCCTCCTAGATTAAGTATATGAATTCTATCAAATGGTTTTATTTCTTTGGGAACATTCCCTGTCATTCCTGAAGAAGCCATTCTACTTCCTAGACATCCTATTACAATATCTCCTTCTGTTAAAACAACTTGCCTGCCATTGAATAATTCGAGTTTGTTGTACTTTTGATTAACCTTAAGCACTTTAACTGCAATTACTGTTCCAGGTAAACATTTGATATTTTTTTGTGTTTTAATTTTCTTTTTCAATCTTATGTTTTTTAAAACTGAGCCAATTTTATTTGTTTTTACAATCATTTAAATTTTTTATATTTATTTAATTAACAGAAAAACAGTGTTTAAATTCTTTTTTACAGAAATCAATAAAATAGTAATATTTGGAGCGGGCGAAGGGATTCGAACCCTCGACTTCAACCTTGGCAAAGCGGCAAATGAACCAATATGAAATAAAGAAGTTAAATATTCCGTGGATTTTAAAATTGGAAAGATAACGTTATAAGACTAATTTATAATATTATTTATTTTATTTGCTAAATTTTGACTAATAATTTTAACACCCTCTTTGTTGGGATGCTTTCCATCTGATTGATTTAATTCTGGTATGAGTGCCACCCCCTCTAAAAGAAAAAGATGCAAAGGAATTTGAAATTCTTCTGCTAATTTAGGATATATGTCATTGAATGATTGCTGATATTTAGCTCCATAAGAGTTGGGTGCCTGCATTCCGGCTAGCAAGATTTTTATATCTTTATCTAAAACTGTTTGGATAATTTTTGATAAATTACTTTTTACAACCTCTGGAGCAATCCCTCTGAGCATATCATTGGCGCCCAAACCAAGAACAAATAAATCATAGTCATCTTGAAGACTCCAATTTAGTCTGTTTAATCCCCCATTCGTTGTATCACCAGAGACAGAAGCATTAATAATAGTACTTGGTATGTTTAATGAAAGTAGATCTTTTTCCAAATAACGGTCAAGATGATTAGCGCTGTCTAATCCGTAGCCTGCCATTAAGGAGTCGCCAAAAAGTATAATCTTATAGTCTTGAGCATTCAGTGATATTGGACTTATTAGAAAAATTATAATATAGATGATTTTCTTCATGAGCTCCCTACTTCGTTTCTCCAATATACACTTACAATATCAAAATGGAACACTATTAACAGAGGTAATAAAAGGAATAGATTTTACGATAAATCAAAATGAGAAACTTGCCATTGTAGGTACAAGTGGATCTGGAAAAACATCTTTGCTGATGCTGATGGCTGGTTTAGAAAAACCTACTTCAGGACAAATCAACTACAAAGATCAGGACATTACGGCATATACAGAGGATCAATTAACCGAATATAGAAAAAAAAATATCGGGATCGTTTTTCAATCGTTTTATTTAATATCCAATTACACCGCACTAGAGAATGTTGCTCTCTCCTTAGAAATTAATTTTCAAAAAGATGCTTTAAGCCAAGCAAAAGAAATTTTGGTTGATTTAGGTTTAGAGGATCGCTTATATCATTTTCCAAGCCAATTATCTGGCGGTGAACAACAACGCGTTGCGATTGCAAGAGCAATGATTAAAAAACCAGAATTAATTCTAGCTGATGAGCCAACAGGTAATCTTGATGATGAAAACACAAAGATCATTAGCGAATTAATATTTAATATCGCAACAAAATATCAAAAAAGTTTATGTTTAGTAACACATGATGCTAATTTGGCAAAACGCTGTGACAGAATAATGAAAATTGAAAATGGCACTGTTGTTTAATCAGCTGCTGTTTATCCATAAGCAAGCTCTAAAAGATTTAACACGGAGCTTACAAAAAAAAATAACGATCTTTATTACAATTTTTATCAGTGTTTTTATTTTATTTTTAATTAGCACGTTAAATCAATCATTGCTGATAGAAATAAGATCAAATATCAAAACTATCTTAGGCGGCGATGCAGAAATAGAATTACAAAACAAAAAAATGGATGCTGATATCGTTAAGGAAATAA
>Ga0111541_10000396_pt1 | contig 14105 bp, 13 predicted proteins | sample Knorr_S7_td_DCM__FD_83039 | JGI IMG/M metagenome (GOLD analysis project Ga0111541, IMG submission 83039) | Marine microbial communities from Southern Atlantic Ocean transect - Knorr_S7_td_DCM_ad_131m_LV_B (version 2) (version 2) | ecosystem: Environmental > Aquatic > Marine > Oceanic | place...
ATATTAATGTAATTGGTGATATTCTTCATGAAAATTGGATGCTGAAAAAACAACTAACGCATAATATTTCTAATGAAAAAATTGATGAATACTATGATACTGCATTGTCTGCTGGCGCTTCTGGGGGTAAGTTAATGGGTGCTGGCAGTGGAGGCTTTTTGCTTTTTCTTGTAGAGAAAGAAAAACAAAGGAATGTCATAAAATCTCTTAGCGGTCTAAAACAGACAGAGGTTAAATTTGAAAGAGATGGCAGTAAATTAATATATAGTGATAATAACTAAGTTATGAGACTATTCATTAATTTAACTACCTAAGAAGATATGAGTGATTTAAATAAAAATATTGACTCTTTTTTCGAAGACTACACTAACAATCTTAAAGACGGACTTGCATCAGTAGATCCAGATAAGCTTGGAGATATTGTAAATCTGCTTGAGAATTCAATTAAGTCAGGCAAAACAATATTCACATGTGGAAATGGAGGATCTTCAGCTATTTCTGAGCATTTTGTTTGTGACTTTTTTAAAGGCACCTCTACCAGCTCAACAATACAGCCAATTATTCATTCGCTTTCAAGCAATGTGCCAACTCTCACTGCTATTGCAAATGATATCTCATATGACGAAATATTTTCTTATCAGATCGAGAGGTATGGGGTCAGCCAAGATGTTCTTTTGTGTGTGAGCAGCAGTGGAAATAGTGAGAATATTATCAGAGCAATAAAGAAAGCAAAATCAATGGATATAAAAACAATTAGCTTTGTGGGATTTGATGGAGGTGAAGCTAAAGTGATAAGCGACCATTGTATTCACATCCCTATAGATAATTATGGAGTAGTTGAGGATATTCATCATAGTCTCATGCACATTCTTGCTCAATATCTAAGATTGATTAACCTTGAGAATCCCATTGATCATAAAAAACTGGTTTTTTAATCCTTTCAAGAGTTTTAGTCATTATTTTTGGCTTAAATTCTTAAAATGAATTGTTGATATTTCTATATGTCAGAGCTAAAAAAAATCAGTCCTTCTGATATTGAATTAATCCGAGATTGCATGTTTTGGACAAGCGAAGCATGGTCCAAGCCATTTATTGAGCTCCTGCAGAATAATAAGCTCATTAGTGAAGCTGAGACCTTTATAGAGATTGGAGCTGGAAGTCAGTCATCCCTTTCACCATTTTTTTTATCACTAGGTAAGAAAACAACGTGCAGTTACTTTTTTTCAGATATGTCTGAGTATTATTCAGAAGATTATCTTGAAAAAATTAAAATAAGGAATAACTACATATTAGAAAAGCATAAAATTAGAGGCGAAATTGAATACAGAAAAATGGATATTTTTGAGCTTCAGGGGGAATACGACATTATTTTTCTTAAATCAATATTAGGTGGGCTTTTTAGGTATGGTCAAGGAAATATCTCCGACGCTAATTCTTTGATTGCCTCCCTAACATCTAACAATTTAACCACAGAAGGGCAGTTAATTACGATCGATAATGGAAGATCTTTTTTTGAGGGGGGGCTGGAAAGGCTAGGACAAAGAAAAAATAAATGGAGATATTTCAATAAGTCAGATCTAAAAGGATATAGTCAGCTATATTTCTTTGGGTTTGTTACAGCATTTTCAATCAAAACAAGAAATCTTTTTTTGGGAATTATTTTCGAAAAAATCATGTATTTCATTGACCTGATACTAGAAAGAATTCTTGACAATAATACGCCAACAGTGATTTTAAAAGTTTTTAAGAAAGAGTAAATATAAAATGAATCTAAAAATTCAAATGAAAGGCTTTACTAATTATCTACCAACTGAGATTATAATCCCTCATTTCCTAAAATACTGTTTAAGGCACTTATTATGAAAGTTTTGGTTACCGGCGGAGCAGGAAATATTGGGCTAACGCTCGTTAAAACTTTACAAGAAGAAGGTATTGAAACATGTATCTTTGATTTATCGCAACAAATAGAATTGAATCAAGAGAGAATCGGTACTAATGTTGAATGCTTCTCTGGGTCGATTCTTGATGAAAAATCAATCAGAAAAGCAATAAAAAATTGTACTCATGTCGTGCATCTTGCTGCAGCTCTTGGTGTAGCTAATACCGAGGCGAATAAATTAAAATGCTTAGAGATAAATATCAAAGGAACAGAAAATGTTCTAAATGCTTGTGTCGTTGAAAGAGCTGAAAAAATTGTTTTTGCATCCTCCTCAGAAACTTATGGAGAACCGCTTAAAACCCCTATTTCTGAATCAGACATTACTCAAGGAAAAACGGTGTATGCTGTCACTAAGCTTGCCGGCGAAGAGTTGGTCAAAGCATATTCTGAAAAATATCCATTTCTCGATCATACAATACTGAGATTCTTTAATGTTTTTGGCCCAGATCAAGTAGGGCAGTTTGTTATTTCTAAGTTTATTCAGAATGCTAAAGAAAATAAACATATCGTCATAAATGGAGACGGAAACCAAGAGAGAGCCTATTGCTATGTAGATGACGCAGTTAAAGGGATTATCATGGCAATGAAATCAGATAAAGCTAATTCAGAGGTAATAAATATAGGTAATCCAGAAAATTTAATTTCAATAGACAATTTGGCAAGAATGATTTGTCAAATCCTTGATATTGATGATTCATTGATTAAAAAAGATATTCATTATGAGAATACAGATCGAGACTCAAGCAGAGAAATATTCAAAAGATATCCTGATATATCAAAAGCCAAAGAGATGCTTGGTTATGAAGCAACCGTATCATTGAAAGACGCTCTAAAAGAAGTGATAGAGAATAGCAATAATATAAAAATCTGGCCTAATACAGAGCATGGCGAATAATTTTATCCCTTTTTCAAAACCAGATATTTCAGAATTAGAATTACAAGCAGTAGAAAAAGTTCTGAGATCAGGATGGTTGAGTACAGGGCCATCGGTAAAAGCATTCGAAGAAGAATTCGCATCATATATCTCTCCTACTAATAAATCACTCAGAGCTGTATCAGTCAGCTCTGCCACAGCTGGGCTTCATTTAGCATTGGAAGCATGCGGTATTAAGCAAGGAGATGAGATAATTACATCAACACTCACATTCACAGCAACTGCAGCAGCAGCAAGATTTCTAGGTGCAGAGGTTAAGCTAGTTGATATTAATCAAGAATCTTTAAACATCGATGTTGATAAAATTGAATCTGTAATCACACCAAAAACAAAGGCTATTATTCCAGTTCACTATGCAGGATTAAGCTGTGACATGGATCAAATTTATGAAATATCAAAAAAGTATGATTTGAGAGTAATTGAAGATGCCGCTCATGCGCTGCCAACAAAATATAAAGGAAAAATGATCGGAGATCTTAAGTCTGATGCGACTGTATTCAGTTTTTATGCAAACAAGACAATGACTACAGGCGAAGGTGGAATGGTGCTCACAAATAAAGATGAGATAGCAAATAGGGTTAGCATCATGAGATCTCATGGTATAAGTCGAGATGCATTCGATAGATTTACATCGAAAGCACCGAGTTGGTATTACGAGGTTATCCACCCCGGATATAAATATAATATGAATGATATATCTGCATCTATTGGTATTTCTCAACTGAAAAGACTGCCCGACTTTCTCTCACGTAGGAATGATTTAGCAACCAGATACATTCAGGGTTTAAAGAGTTTGCCACTAGTTCTCCCAGAGTTTCCATCAAAAGGTAATGATCATGCTTGGCATTTATTTGTTATAAGGTTATCAGAAGGAACCAGTTTAACTAGAGACGAAGTTATAGACTCGCTGAGTAATCAAGGAATTGGAACAAGTGTTCACTATGTCCCTTTGCATATGCACCCGTACTGGAAGTCTAGATATGAGCTTGAGGATTCAATGTTTGAGATTGCCAATAAGGCTTATGGAAGAATGATAAGCATTCCTCTATATACCGCCATGAAAAATGAAGAGCAAGAAAGAATTATTCAGGCATTAACTCAAATATTCCTTTCCAAAGACTGATGCTCATCAAAAGATTTTTTGATTTTTTTGTTTCAATAGTCGGTTTAATTATTTTATCCCCCTTATTAATATTCTTATCTCTGTTGATAGCCTTGGAGAGCAGAGGCCCAATAATTTTTAAACAAGATAGGGTGGGGCTTAATGGCAAGGTATTTAAAACATTAAAATTTAGAACTATGCGTATCGATGAAAAAAATTATCACCCACTAACAATTAAGAATGATCCAAGGATTACTAGAGTTGGAAACTTCTTAAGAAATACGAAATTAGATGAACTACCTCAATTATTTAATGTAGTTAGGGGGGAAATGAGTTTAGTTGGACCAAGGCCTGAAACAATGGATCTCATTAAATTTTGGCCTGAAGATAAAAAGAGAATCATTCTTTCGATAAGACCAGGAATAACTGATAATGCCTCGATAAAATATTTTAAAGAAAGTGATTTACTAGAGGGCAGAGAGCAATCTATTCAGATTTACGCAGAGGATATTCTTCCAAAAAAAATGAATATTTATGAGGATTATGTATCAAATCAAACTTTTCTAAATGATCTTAAAATAATATTTAAAACAATTTTTAAAGTAATTAGACAATAAGACCGAATTTCATTCTTATGCACATATTTTTATATTTTAAAGTTCGGAATATCCGTTTTTTCCCCATTCAAGATATTTTTAATCTGTCTCAACCAGTCATCAATAATAAACTCCCAAGATAGATTATCTTCAATATATCTTCTCCCGTTTAAACCCATTTGATTTCTTTTCTCTGGATTTTTTATAATATAGCTAATCGCTTTAGCCAACTCTAACGGATCTTCTGGATTTGTTGTCAAACCTGCATCAAATTCTTTTACTATATCTGACGATTCACCAAAGCCTGAAAAGATAACAGGTACACCACAAGCTAGAGGCGGAAAGGTTTTTGATAATCTCATAATTTTAGATATCTCGAGATCTCTTAGAACTATCACAGAAGCATACGTTATAGACATTAATCTATTCATCTCATTAAAGGGCGAATCGATAAACTTAACATTGTCTATTTTTTTTTCTTTAACAAGTTGCTTAAGAGAGTCTTTTACAGGACCTTTGCCTGCCAGAAGGAATATAATTTCTTCATCTCTCAATAAGTCAGCGGCATGGATAATTGTTTCGATACCTTGATATGGTGCAAACGTTCCAGCAAAGGTAAAAACTTTTCTAGCTAAAACATTAAATTTATCAGCATATTCTTTATCATAATCTGAAATATGAAGTTGATCCAGATCAGATCCGTTTGGGAGGAATGTAAACTTCTCGAGATCAATATTTCTTTCGCGATGAAAAAATTTTATAAATCCATGAGTCACAGTAGTCACTGAAAGGGCATTTCGCATAAGAAATTTTTCTAAGAATAAGGCGATGCTTATTAATATTTTTACACTTATCCATGAATCTTCTTTTGCATATTCTACTTGAAGATCGGGAGTATTATATACATAGGGGATATTTCTTATTTTGCCAACTATGTATGCTGGTATTGCAAGGATGATTGGTTGAGCCTCAACAAAAATTAGGTCCACCCTCTTTGAAAAAAGCAATGGAAAAAATGATGTCATCATGAAGCTAAAATAGTTTAATAAACGAGAGAAGACATTTTTCCCAGTTGCTGGATATATTGCAGTCCTTGTAATCTCTGCACCATAAAGTTTTTCTTTCTTGAAAAATACTCCCTTATATTCTGGTTGAATCTTCCCTGTGGGATAGTTAGGCATACCTGTGATTACACTAACTCTTATATTCTTATCAACTAACCTCTTTGTGAGCTGGCCGAGCCTAATTGAGGGTGCACCAGGTTCTGGCGAGTAATATTGAGATAATATAAGTACTTTTTTTAATTCTGACACTTAAATCAATAATCTGATTTGATCATTTACAATTCCCTTGCTATAGAGAAGCATTTCAGGATCAAACATAACTTTATTTTTTTTCAGTATTTCATTAATTATTTTATTATCTAATAGGTCTTTGAAATATATTACTGAGTCAAAGCTTTCTATGCTTATTTCATTCAAATCAATGAATTTAAAATTTTCCTGATTTATTTTTATATCATTGTCTTTTAAATCAGGGTCTATCACTGTAATTTTTTTACCTTTCTTATGGAGAGAATTAGCAACTGCTAAATATGGGCTATCTCTGAGATCATTTGTTCCAGGCTTGAAGCTAAGTCCGAGAATCAAAATATTCTCACCGCTTAAGGGTAGGATTTTTTGAATTGATTCTTGTATCCTCATTTTATTACTTTTGTTGATCGAGGTAAGCAATTCTGTTGTCTTCTCAACCTGATTAGAGATTGTTTTCAATGCCTTTAGATCCTTGTTCAAGCATGAACCACCATACGCAAACCCAGGCCTAAGATATTTTTCCGATATATTAAGTTGTTTGTCTTTCACGAAAATAGACATGATTTCAATTGGATTTCCTCCTAGAGACTCTGAAATGGAACCTATTTCATTTGCAAAAGTTATTTTCAAGGCATGAAAAGCATTACATGCATATTTGATCATTGAGGCGCTTACAGGGTCGACTGAAAATATTTCAGAATCTATACCAAGGTATATTTCTTCAATTAATGAGACATCCTTAGTGAGTGACCCAACTATAATGAATGGTGGATCAAAGAAATCATCAACAGCAGTTCCTTCTCTGAGAAATTCTGGATTTAAATATAATTTTACTTTTTCTTTAAACTTATCACTCAGATTATCTAAGAGCGATTCAATTAAGTTCGCTGAAATCGTAGACCTTATAATTAGTTGAAAATTTGTTTCAGACGATTCCAGCAATTCATCAAGTTCATTTATAACCTGCTCAATATAAATAGTATTAGTAGAACCATCTTGATTGCTTGGTGTTGCCACGCAAACAATTTTTACTGGAATATCAGTCATCTTTTCGCTTACAACAATTTTTCTATCCCGAACATTCTTTTTCAATAAATTACCTAGCTTTGGTTCATTAATTGGGGAGAAGCCTTTTTCGATTTGCTTTAATTTATTCTTATCTATATCGACAGCATTAACTGTATGTCCCAGCTCAGCAAGACCTACTGCTGTTACAACCCCAACTGCACCTATACCAATGATTTCTATTTCCATGTTTTTAAATTTTTACACCAGAAAGGATTATAATTTGAGGAGATTGTTTGCCACCTATAAGAAGCTTTTCAGATAATGAGACCAAAATTACGAAAAGAGGGAAGAAAGGCAGCAGTGCTTTTCTATTTCTTATGAAAATACTTCGAAGCTTTCCTGCCAATCTGCTTTTATATATTCCAATAGTCTCATCAGGATTAGGTTTTATACCGACTTCATCAAACATTTTATAGATCTCTTTTTCTTCAAAATAGTGTGTAACAAAATATTTATCCTGATGCCATTTTCTGAATTCATCTGTAGAATTATCCTCATTTAGTACATCGACCGATATTGATAAAATTCCGCCAGGTTTAAGGACTCTTGAAATTTCTTGTAATGCTTTCTCTTGACTTTCGACATGCTCAATCACACTGACAGATACAACTTTATCGAAAGTGCTTTGATCAAATGGGAGATCTTCTACCGCACATTTTACAAAATCAAGATTAGCTTCTTTAAAAAATCTTCTGCTATCGCTAATAGCCTTTTCATCAGGGTCGATACCGGTAGCTTGTTTAGATCTCTTTGAAAACTCCTTGGTCCAATAGCCCTCACCAGAACCAATATCGAGTACTGAATCTGTTTTATTGATCTTGCCCAGTGTAACTATCGAATTGAACTCCTTCTTCCTGTTAAGACAGAAGAAGACTCTTGAGTAGCTAATAATTTTATCTATGATCATTGATTGCAATAGTGGCTATTGTATTAGAATAAAATGGGTCTTTAGTGGCTATTGTATTAGAATAAATATATGTCTGCATGCTTTAATTTTGTAAAAAATTGTAATTTTTAATACTAATTATTTCTTAATCTATCTAGAATACGACCATTAATTATCAGAAAGCATATTTATGAAATACTATGTTGAATTACCCGAGGTATGGATTGTTGAATTCTTAGATAAAGATCCTAACTGCGATGGGTATTGGATTAGCAGTCTTACCCAATCTTGGCAAAAAGGTTATCCTGATAACTGTTCCTTGCCTTGGTCCAATTATATAGATCTTGTTAGAAGACTTAGATTTCAGACTGATAAGAAAATCATTGTTGATGTGGATATGCTTTTTAATGAACCAAATATCGCAAGTCGAATATCATCAGAGCTTCATCAAGTAGGTGCAGATACTATAGTAATAGAATCAAAACGATTCCCAAAAGAAAACAGCTTGATACCAGGAAATGTAGTGCTTAGCACGCCAGAAGAATTTTCTAGACTTGTAAATAAAGTAAAGACAAGCGTTCCAGATCTTGAAGTAATATCACGAAACGAGTATCTGCCACTCACAAAAGATATTGATTCAACTGTTGATATATCAAAAAGAACGATAGATGCGGGCGCAGATGGCGTCATTGTTCACTGGGGCTTGGATGACGATACTTCACTTCTTAAAGAGACATTATTGAAACTCAAAGAACAAGACATTCTAACTGGTATTATTCCAACAAAATTCCTTAAACAGGTGTTAGAAAAGGAGTTTGATGATATCGCTGATTTTAGTATCTTGGGAAATATATGCTCTTCATACATTAGAAGTAGCTTCAGTGATCAAAGTATTTCAAAGTTATTGGAAGATCCCCCAAAGTTTAAATCTATTCTTGAAAGAGTAAAAAGCTATGAGCCAACAGGTGAAACAACCCTAGTTGTATTAGGCGCGAAGCCAAGCAAGACATCTGGTGATTTTTTGTTAGAGTCTGAAGAGATATTGAAAAAATTTACTGACTTGGATGAACTCTTTTATTCAATTATTTTTGTTACAGATAAATCTGCTGAACCGAATATTCCTATCGATAAAAAAGGATTTCATATAGTAAAAATAGAGAATTCCCTTGGAGAGGTGCATTCATTGCAAGTTTCATTACCAAAAATTAATACTGAATATACAACCATTGCATATGCCGATATTGAAGACTATGCATTTGAAAATATTCAGACTGAATCAACTTTATTCAATGGTGATAAATTTGCAGGCGTAATCAATATTAAAACCGAGATTCTTGCAAGCATTGCAACCACTGCTGATCCAACGTTTGACTTAATTCAACTAGCAGTCAAAAATAAAATCTTATAAGATTTTCAATCTATGGTGCTTAGTGTTTAATAATAAGAAAATTATTGAATCGAACTACACTGATCAAAAGAAAGAGTTTAATTCAAGATACATTTGGTGGCATTACACTTTTGAGAAATTAGCTATATACATAGCAGCTTTCTTAATAAAATTTGATATATCTGCGAACCTTATTTCAGTAATCTCATTAATTTTTGGCTTATTTGGCTGTGCATTCATCGCAGTTTCTTCTGAGAAATACTTTATCCTAGGAATAATGCTCATATTCGTGTGGCAAATATTGGATGATGTTGATGGACACATAGCTAGAACAAAAAAATCAACAGATTTAGGTAAGTATTTAGATGATTCTGGTGCAAACTTAATGTATGCGTTTTTCTATGCTTCTATGGGTATTTCATTTATATCCTACACTGACAATGGTTATGGTCTTATTAGCATTACTCAGGATGAAACACTTACAAGATTCATTGTAATAATATCTGGCCTGCTTTCTTCGATATTCATATCACTCAATACTATTTTTTCTTTTCATTACAGACTTTTATCAAGTCAATCAGAAAATCTAAGCAAGATTGAAACAGCTGGCCCAATAAAAAGCCATAAAACCCAATTCCTCTTGAGGTTTTACAGAGGCCTCAGTTCAAATATCTTAGAGTTTCCTGGTTTTTTAGTCCCTCTTGTTCTTATTGCAAATGCAGTAGGTTATCTAAGCATCCTTCTAATCGTCTTGGCATTATTCAATTTGATGGCAGTTACGATTAAGTATTTCTCAGTAGCAAGAAAGTTAATCTGATAATGGACTCAAATACTCAAAAGAAAGTATTGATATTTTCTAGATATATTCCACCAATATACTCTGGTGCTGGATTGCAGGCCATAAAGCATGCAGAAATTCTCAATCAGAATGCACTACCTACGGAAATTTTAACGATTAGAACTAATATTGCTCAAGCAAAAAGTGAAAAAGATCAATTAGGAGAATCAAGGGTAAACGAAATCTTTTATCGTAAAACCCTATCGAGGGTCGATGAAATAATTCTTTCCCTGAAAATCTGTCAGTGGCTTTATAACAATAGAAAGAATTATGATCTCTATGTCTTTTTTGGTATGGGGACAATTATTTATTTTCCAATATTTTTATTGAAGATTTTACTTAAAAAAAAGATTGTTCTAAGGGCAACTCTAGTAGGAACTGATGATCTAGAATCAATATCTGGAGAAAAACTAGGCATGATAAAGATTCGTATCATTCTCTTGGCAGACTACTACATGGCTATTTCCAAGCATATCTATCAAATAACTCAAAAAACCTTAAAAAAGTATAAGACAAAGATGCGAGCTATTTTGATACATAATCCCGTAGATTATAATTTTTATTCTCCCATCAATTCTAAGACCAAGAAAAAAGAACTTAGAGAAAAGTACAAATTATCAGATGATCATTTTGTGCTAATAACAGTTGGATTTTTTTCAGAAAGAAAAAAAATTGATCAAATCATAAAGACATGCAAAGAACTCAAATCATACAAGAGTAATTTGAAAGTTTTAATGTTATGCAAATCTAGTTCAGATAGTTTTTCAGAAAACAATAATGAGTATATAGAACATTGTCATAATTTAGTTAAGGAATATGAGTTATCATCATCAGTAGAGTTTTTCGACCAAGGCAATGTTAGAGACATGCTTAGGGCATCTGATATATTTCTTTTTGCATCCTCACAGGAAGGTTGCCCCAATGCACTTTTAGAGGCTAAATCTACAGGCCTTCCTGTTTATGCTTTTCAAAGAGATTGGCTTAGTTCCGATATTATAGAGAATAAGATTGACGGCTTTATTCTGCATAATGATGACACAAAAGCTATGGCAGAACTTATCATTGATACTACAAGTGAGCATAGCTTCATCTCAGAGAACGCAAAAACTCAGATAAAAAATGGCTATGATACAACTCAAGTGTACAAGGGTTATATAGATATCCTTTCGAATAATATTAATTAAATAAAACTGATTATGTTTGGTCACAAAATAGATTACTTGCTACTAAAGCCTTTTACTCATAAAAGGAACTTGCTGACTGAAGAAGAGCTAAATTCAAAATCAAATGAGATGCAAAGAATAAATGAAGATTTTAGTATTGAGAAAGAGCAGCTCAGAATTAATAAATTTGACTCTAGATTCAGAGATCAGGTTTTCAAATCAAATGAGAGCAAGACATACATAGATGTTGGATGTGGTTATGGTGGATTGCTTATCGCATTGGCATATCGGGGAGCAAAGAAAGTTGTTGGCCTAGATATAATGAAAAGAAGAATAAAGATCGCTTCTGAAATTGCCAGAAAGTTATCTCTAAATGAAAAATGTGAATTCTTAAACCAAGATATATCCTCATATAATGCTCATCAAAAATTTGATGTTCTGATATCTACCGAAGCTTTAGAGCATATAGATGATCCTGGAAGTTTTATTAGAAAGTCTAGTGATTTAGTTAATGATGATGGCTCAATTATTTTTATATTTGGAGATCTATTTCATTCCCCTTTTGGCGATCACTGTAATGGATTTATGAAATTTCCGATTCCATGGAAAGGTGCCCTTTTCAATGAAAGAGCTATTCTCCAGTTGAGAGAAGAATGTTTCAGGCCCAGTGATCCGGTCGAGAAATTTCAAGATATAGAAGGAGGATTAAATAAAATGAGATTCTCTGAGTTTATTAGTTATGTTGAGTCCTCTGGACTAACTTTTAAGCAATTGGAAATTAATCCTAATTTAAAAAAATATCCTTTGATTTATCATTTTTTTCAATTTTTCACAAAAATCCCTTCTCTTCGTGATTATTTTGTTATGTCAGTTTATGCAGAACTGAATAAAGCTCATAAATCTTATGAATAGTTTCAGAAAATCGTCTTTATTAATGATTGGATCTTTTGGTTTCGGTAAAAGTACCTATGGAGGTGAAGATGTTAAAAACAGATTATTATTTAAACACCTTAATAAGCTCGGTTATAAAGTAAATGCCTTTGATACTTCTGGATGGAGAAGAAATGCAATCACTATTATTTTTAAGATTCTTTTCAGAACAACAAAAGATAGAGAGAATATTTTTTTATGTTCGCACGCAATAGGTGCAATAAGAGTTCTGCCTTATTTGGTTTTATATAAAATTCTTTTTAGAAGAAAAGTGATCTATATGGTTGTGGGTTTTGCTATCAATTATTATTTGGATAAATATCCTATCCTTGTAAGACTTCTAAGAAACATAGACGGAATTATAGTGGAGACGGAAATGCATAAGAATTTTCTATATTCCAAAGGCTTATCTAATGTGGTCCATATCAATAACTTTAGAGATATTGAAAATAAGAAAAAGAAAGCAATCAATCACTCGAGAATGGAACAGCTTGAAGTAATCTACTTTACTCGAATAGATTTCAGAAAACCTATCGATGGCGCCATAAAAATATTCGATTTAATTAAAGAATATAATCTTCAAAAAAGATATAAATTAAATATCTATGGCAAGTTACATAAAGATTATGAAGAAACATTTTATTCAAAAATTTCAGATTATAGCAATATGAAATATCATGGAACCATTGATGCAGATCAAATTTTGAACACGTTGATGGAACACGACGTTATGATCTATCCACTTTCAGCAAAAGAAGATGTATTTCCAGGAGTTCTCCTTGATGCTTTTGGGGCAAAACTTCCAGTGATTGCGAAGGATTCAAACTATATTTCTGAGATCATAAGAGATAATATCAATGGATTTTTGATTAACTCAGATGACAATGAAGCATGGTTGGAACGGCTTGAAAAAATTAGAAATATGAGCGATGCGGAGTATCATACACTCTCAGATTCAACTTATAATAATTCGCTTCAATTTGACAGAAAGGTTGTCTTAGATAATTTTGCTAGTTTTTTAGTCAAACAAGAGGTTTTATGAAGAATATCTTAATAACCGGTGCGGCAGGTTTTGTGGGCTCACATCTTGCTATGAAGCTATTGAATGAAGGTCATTCAGTGACAGGAGTTGATAACCTAGGACTAGGCTCTATATCTAATATTAAATCAAGCCTTGAAGATAGTAATTTTACATTCCATCAATCTGATATTTTAAGCGATGACTTTAAAGTTATAACATCCAATCAGAGTTTTGATGTAGTTTATCATTTAGCAGCCAATTCTGATATCAAAGCAGGAAGCAAAGACGTAACTCGCGATCTAGATTTGACTTTTCTAAGTACTTTTGAAGTATTGAGAAATTTGTGCGAATCAGGAACAAAAAAATATTTTTTTTCATCCACTTCAGCAATATTTGGAGATTTAGGAGAAATCAAAATAGATGAAGATTCGTCTCCCTTAAGGCCTCAGTCATTTTATGGAGCTGCAAAATTATCATCAGAGGCATATCTTTCAGCCTTTTCGCATATGTTTGATTTAGATGTATGCATTCTTAGATTTCCAAATGTGCTCGGCGCTAATTTAACCCATGGTGTCGTTTTTGACTTCATTCAAAAATTAAGAAAAGATCAAAATATACTCAAAATACTTGGAAATGGAAAACAAAGAAAACCATATATACACATTTCAGATTTGCTAACAGCTATAGATATTGGGATGCGGCAGAACAAAAAGTATCATGTATACAATGTCTGTTCTGATGGGCAAACCTCAGTTGATGAGATTGCTAATATAGTTTGTGAAGAGATGGGCCTTACTGATGTCAAATACGAGTATTCAGGTCAGCAGGTAGGTTGGAAGGGGGATATACCAATTTATGATTATAATACCGAAAAAATTAGAAATATTGGCTGGAGTCCAAAAATGAATTCGAATGAGACTGTCAGAAA
>Ga0111541_10000399_pt1 | contig 14079 bp, 10 predicted proteins | sample Knorr_S7_td_DCM__FD_83039 | JGI IMG/M metagenome (GOLD analysis project Ga0111541, IMG submission 83039) | Marine microbial communities from Southern Atlantic Ocean transect - Knorr_S7_td_DCM_ad_131m_LV_B (version 2) (version 2) | ecosystem: Environmental > Aquatic > Marine > Oceanic | place...
ACACCGGCTGCGATCAAAGCATTCGCTACCTGATTGGATTCTTGGTCCAACTCCGCATAGGTCCATTGGCGATCCTCGAAAATCATGGCGACTTTGTCTGGTTGACTCGCCGCGTGAACGCGTGTGATATCTGCTAGTGAAGTGATAGTCGACATCTGCCAGTACCTCCGGTGGCCCTTAAAACGACGTTCTGACTTTACCGACTGCGAGTCCCGCAACTGACACGGTGCGTTCACATAAAGAAGATGTAGGTTTAATTCGGTACCTAGAGCTAAATGGAGTGGCATGTCCAAAATTATTTACACCCATACAGACGAGGCCCCGGCTCTTGCGACCTACTCTTTCCTGCCCGTTATCCAAGCATTCGCGAAGGCCGCTGGAATTTCAGTCGAAACTCGCGACATTTCGTTGGCTGGCCGCGTGATCGCAGCCTTTCCAGAACTTCTCAACGACGATCAGAGAATCTCCGACCATCTCGCCGAACTAGGCGAAATGACGCTCTTACCCGACGCGAACATCATCAAACTGCCCAATATTTCCGCATCCATTCCTCAACTCCAGGCAACCATCTCCGAACTCCAGGCCGCTGGTTTCGCAGTGCCGGATTACCCCACTGAGCCTTCCACAGAAGAAGAACATGAAACCCAAACGCGATATGACCGCATCAAAGGTTCGGCTGTTAATCCGGTATTGAGAGAAGGCAACTCAGATCGGAGAGCACCAAAAGCAGTCAAAGCGTTTGCTCAAAAGTTCCCTCATTCCATGGGCGCCTGGTCACCCAACTCAAAGACTCATGTTGCGAGCATGGGAGCCCATGACTTTCGCTCCAATGAGATATCAACGACGGTTGACTCGGACACAACGGTTCACATCGAGCACTTAACCGAAAGCGGGGAGCGCATCACCCTTAAAGAAGTCTCCCTATCAGCAGGCGAAATTGTTGACGCCACATTTATGTCCGTAAGCCACCTCCAAGGATTTCTCAATGAACAAATTGAGGACAGCAAAGCCCAGGACGTGCTGTTTTCGTTGCATCTGAAAGCCACCATGATGAAGGTCTCGGACCCAATCATTTTCGGCCACTGCGTGCGTGCCTATTTCTCGACAGTGTTTGAACAACACGGAGAACAGCTCGAAGCCCTCGGAGTCAACGTAAACAACGGTTTCGGCGATCTCTTCGAAGCGCTCGAATCTTTACCCGCCGACGAAAGAGCGACAATCGAGGCCTCGATCTCGGAGGCATACGCCAACGGCCCATCACTCGCCATGGTGGACTCCGACCGTGGCATAACTAATTTGCATGTACCGAGCGACATCATTGTCGATGCCTCTATGCCAGCCATGCTTCGCTCGTCGGGGCAAATGTGGAACGCCGACGGCGAAATGCAGGACACAAAAGCAGTCATCCCCGATAGCAGCTACGCCGGCATCTATCAGGCCGTTATAGACGACTGCATTGCCCACGGAGCTTACGACCCAACAACTATGGGGTCGGTCCCCAACGTCGGGCTGATGGCACAAAAAGCCGAGGAATACGGCAGCCACGACAGAACTTACGAAGTCGAGCAGCCCGGGACCGTATCTGTCGTGACGCCGGACGGGGATGTACTACTCCAACACCAAGTTGAGGTAGGTGACGTCTGGAGGATGTGCACGGTCAAAGACGCTGCAATTAGAGACTGGGTAAAGCTCGCTGTGGCGCGAGGGCACGCTACTGGAGCAACTGTTGTGTTCTGGCTAGACGCCCAGCGCGCCCACGACGCCCAGTTAATCGAAAAGGTCAACACCTACCTCGCTGAACACGATACTGATGGGCTCACCATAGAAATCCTCTCTCCTGTCGAGGCCACCAAACTCTCTCTCCAGCGGATTAGGGCCGGAGAAGACACCATCTCGGTAACAGGAAATGTGTTACGTGACTACAACACCGATCTGTTCCCAATACTTGAGGTTGGAACGTCCGCAAAAATGCTTTCTATCGTGCCCCTCATGAATGGCGGAGGACTGTTTGAAACAGGAGCCGGGGGCTCAGCTCCAAAACACGTACAACAATTCGAAGCTGAGAATCATTTGCGATGGGACAGCCTCGGTGAATTCCTCGCTTTGGCAGTGTCCTTTGAACATCTCGCTCAAGCAACCAGCAACCCCACCGCCAACATCTTGGGATCCGCTCTAGATGTTGCCACGGGACGGCTCCTTGACGAAGGCAAATCTCCCAGCCGGAAAGTCAACGAACTAGACAACCGAGGCAGCCATTTCTATATAGCAATGTGGTGGGCCCAAGCAATGACAGAGCAAACCGACGACCGCGACTTAGCCGTCCTCTTTGCTCCCCTAGCTGAGGCACTAAACGCAGCAGAAGAGACAATCCTTCAGGAACTCATCGAATGCCAAGGAAAGCCCATGGACATAGGCGGTTACTACTTCCCGAACCCAGAACTGGCAGCCGAAGCGATGAGGCCCAGCCCAACTTTCAACCAGATAATTGACGAGTTCACCGTCTAACCCACTACCGACAAGTCTTTGCGATCGGCACCGCTATTTCGAAATGTACCTGATTCCCATACCGGAATAATTTGTCGCGAAATTGTCGCATTCAGTTCTTGCTATTTTTAGGCCAAATAGCTTAGTTTTTCGGCACTGAACGCACGTTAGGCTGCCTAACGCAGGAAGCCTTCGGGGGCCCCTGCCGAGGAAGGGGATCAGCGCAATAGTGACTGAATCGGCAACTCCTTCGCGCAGTGAGGCACTGCTAGAGGTTGAGGACCTGAGTACTCATTTCTCAATCGGCGCCGGTCGGCTCCGCGCGGTCGACGGGGTGAGCTTTTCCTTGCAACCAGGGCAAACCATGGGAATTGTTGGTGAAAGCGGTTCGGGGAAGACAGTCCTCTCGCGGACCATCATGCGTCTAAATCTTGGGAACAACGTTCATACCTCAGGAAGAGTCCGATTTCTAGATAAGGATCTCCTAGAGCTTCCGATGAATGCGATGACAGATATATGGGGTCAAGAGATCGCCATGGTGTTCCAGGACCCCATGACCTCGCTGAATCCCGTCGTGAAGGTGGGCAGGCAAGTTAGCGAACACGTACGTAAGCACCTAGGGGCTTCGAAAACTGAAGCCAAGAACCTGGCTGTCGAGCTTCTCCGAAGCGTACGCATCCCTGAAGCCGAAACAGCCATCGATAGATATCCCCACGAGCTATCCGGTGGCATGCGTCAGCGAGTATCAATAGCAATTGCTTTAGCATGCAGCCCCAAATTGCTGTTTGCCGATGAGCCAACCACAGCACTAGACGTCACAGTCCAACACCAGATTCTGAATCTGCTGGGAATGCAACAGCAAGAGCGCTCCATGGCAATGGTCTTAGTCACTCACGATTTAGGAGTAGTAGCTGGACGCACCGATGAAATTTTGGTGATGTACGCCGGCAAGATCGTCGAAAAAGCCAAAACAGCCGAAATTTTCCAAACAACTGAGCATCCCTACACAGAAGCGCTACTTCGATCCATCCCGAAGACAGATCAACCTAGTCACACACGCCTCGCTGCTATAGCTGGTCGCCCCCCAACTCTCATCGAAATCAGCAAAGGGTGTTCCTTTAGTCCGCGTTGCCCCTACGCCCAAGAACGCTGCTTCGAAGAGGAACCAGTTCTCGAAGAGACAAGTCCTGACCATTACACCGCGTGTTGGTATCGGGTTGGCACACCTGAAAATCAAGAAGCTTGGGATAAGAACCTGGCTGCAGGCCGTCTTTCGACTCTTGCTATAGACCAAGGCCACATAGTCGATGACGTCCCAGTCAACGTTGGATCAGGTGGCAACTAATGGCTGGCAGCGGAAAGGCTCATCTTCGTGATCGAGAGGATGTCCTAATCCGAGCAGAAGACTTAGTCGTTGAGTTCCCTGTCTCCAAAGATCGAGTGGTGAATGCTGTCAGCGGCATAAGCCTCGATGTGAAAAGAGGAGAAACTCTCGGCCTCGTAGGCGAATCAGGTTGCGGCAAATCCACCACAGCCAAGTCCCTCATCCAACTCCCAGCACCAACCTCCGGAACAGTGACCTTTGCCGGAAACGACTTAACCGAACTGGCGGGCGAGGACCTCCGGAGAACCCGAACCGACCTCCAAATGATCTTCCAGGATCCCATTTCCTCCCTAAACCCTCGCCGCAAGATCGGAGACGTAGTAGCCGAACCCCTACGCGTATGGGGGCCCCGCGAATCAACCGAACAAACAGAGTTAGTGAACGCAATGCTCGAGGCTGTAGGCATTGACCCGCAGATCGCACGCGGCAAACGGCCTCACGAGTTCTCCGGCGGTCAATGCCAACGAATTTCAATCGCTCGAGCCCTGGTCCTCAACCCACAGGTAATTATCTGCGACGAACCGGTCTCAGCACTCGATGTATCCGTACAAGCACAGATTCTGAATATGCTTGAGGACCTCAAAGCCGACTATGGGTTGACGTTGGTGTTCATTGCACACGATCTCGCTGTTGTTAAGAACGTCTCTGACCGTGTCGCGGTCATGTACTTGGGCAAGATGTGCGAAGTGTCTGAATCCAATTCGCTCTACGCCACACCAGCTCATCCATACACAAGGCTTTTATTGAGTTCTAGTCCTGTCCCGGATCCGGAAGCCAACATTGACGTCACCATGGTTGAGGAGGGCGACGTTCCCTCCCCCATAGATCCGCCTAGTGGATGCCGATTTAGATCTCGTTGCGAATATGCCACCGAGCGATGCGTCCAAGAAGAACCGATCATGCGCCAAGTAGCCGAAGACCATTTCGTCGCGTGTCATCACCCACTCGTCTCCGTACCCGAACCGGCGGAGGTGAGCGCCTGAACAATTTTCGCTCTTGAGAATCAAGGGCTGCGCGACCAGGCACCCGCCAGGCGCGTTTTCTTATACCAGCAAGAACTCAGGGAGGGTTCAAATGAAAAAGAGCTGGCTACAAATCATCGCTTCGCTTTTCGCGTTTGCTTTGATAGCAGCTGCCTGTGGAGGCAGTGACAGTACAGAAACAGCTACGACTGAAGCTGAGGAAGAAGTAATCGAATCCGGCACAGAAGCCGAAGGAGATGTTGACACCGAAGTTGAGGAAGTAGCCGAACAGAGCAACTACGGCGGCGACTTGATCGTTGGCCTTGAAGCCGAGGCTACGGGCCTACGCCCATGGGAAGACGCTTGTTCTTCACCGTGTCTCACCATGGTGGTGGCAGTCCACGATTTGCTGGTTCAAATCAGGACAGACGGCACAATTGGGCCTTGGTTGGCTACATCTTGGGAAGCGAATGACACTTTCACCGAGTGGACTTTCCAACTTGAAGAGGGCGTAACCTTCCATAACGGAAGCGCTTTTACAGCCCAGACGCTTGTGGATATGTTTGAGCTGCAAAAGGTTGGCGCTTCGGCTGCCGGCATCGTTACGGCAGCAGGCCTCCAAGAAGTCGTGGCTGTAGATGACTACACGGTCAAGTACGTTCTTGGCCAAGCGCATTCAGCGTTCCCGTCGTTCTTGGTTCAGACGCCTCTAGGGGCTGTCTTCGACCCTGATGCGGCCAACGCTGACTTTGACGGCTACTCCATGAATCCAATAGGAACCGGTCCATTCATGATGGACAAGCGGGACCTTGACAACGAAACCATTGTTGTTCGGAACCCGAACTATTGGATGAGCGATGCCGACGGTAACCAACTGCCATATCTGGATTCCGTAACGTTCCGACCCATTCCTGATGAAGGAACCCGTTTGGACTCGTTGCTTTCAGGTACTACCCACGCGATGCAAACTCTGCGCCAAGGCACCATCCGTGATGCCAGAAGCTCCAAAGCTGATGGCGCTGACATTGTTCTCCTCGAATTCCAGGGGAACAACGTCGGTGGCGGCATGTACAACCTGAACAACCCACCTTTGGACGACGTTCGGGTTCGCAAGGGCCTAACCCACATGAATAACCAGGAAGCAGTGATCGAGGCACTTGGTGGAACTGGAATTTCACTTCCAGGAAGTCAATGGTTCAGCCCAGATAGCCCTTGGTACTCAGAAAAGGTTGCCGCAGCGTGGCCTAACTTCGACCTAGCAGCCGGCAAAGCTCTAATCGAAGAGTACGTCAACGATCCCGAGCGGTCTGATGGTCGAGCAGTTGGCGAGAACATCGAAGTGGAACTTTCATGTCCACCAGATCCAACGCTTATCGCAGCGATGCAGGTGATCGAACAACTCTGGTCATCAAGTGGGCTGATCGACGTCAACATGACAAATTACGATCAGCAAACCCACATCGGCTACGCATTGGGTGCGCCACCAGACTTCCAGGGATCCCATGGAGCCCACTGCTGGCGTTGGTCAAGCGATAACGATCCGTCGACGGAGCTCAATCGCCAAATGGCGCCGCACACCTTGGATGTTGCTGCTGCCTATGGGCTCGATGGCATCTTCACACCAACCAACTTCTTCAACTGGTTTGATATCGAAGTATTCGGTTGGCTCGTAGCCGCAATCGGAACTGCCAACTTCGAAGAGCGTTATGCGCTTTACGAAATGGTGATGATGCGGATCGCTCGCGATATACCGATGTGGTATTCCGGCCACACCGCAACGATGCTCGCCATAGAGTCCGGCGTCGAAGGCATCAACGGCTGGGTGCTTCCCGATGGGACATTCGGCGGTCAAGGCTGGGCCGTTCCACAGTTGAACCAGGCTTTCTGGAGCAACTAGAGCTATTAAGCCACTAATCGCGATCCCCAGGTAGGAGTTCAATTGTTAGGAAAAGTCATAGCACTACGAATGGTCCGGCTTATCGCCACCCTGTTCGCAGTGTCTCTAATTACTTTCCTGATGGTGGAGCAACTGCCTGGGGATCCGATTTTGGCGATTCTTCCCCCCGAGGCGCTCGACGACCTCGAAAACATCGAACGGATACGCAAAGAGTTACGTCTAGACGATTCGGTAGTCACCCGTTATTTCCGATGGGTAGGCGACGCTTTACAAGGCGATCTTGGCAAGTCCTATATCACCGACCAACCGGTATCGGATGCCATCAAAGATCGCATCCCAGTAACCCTTGAGTTGGCCTTCCTCGCGACATTTCTCGCAGCTCTCCTAGCGGTACCCATCGGTGCCTTCTGCGCATATCGAGAAGGAAGCCGCGTCGACCGCATCATGTCGGGCATAACTACAACCGCTCTTTCAATCCCTGGTTTCGTTGCCGGCATTTTCTTCATCTGGCTGTTCACACTCAAATTCAACTGGTTACCTTCGACAGGATGGAACCGCATCAGTGACAAGGGCCTCATCGCCAACTTAAAAACAGCAATTCTTCCTGCTGCTTCCCTTGCTTTGGCCCCTTTAGCAATAAACGCCCGACTAATCCGAGCCGACATGATCGGCACCCTCAAAGAGGATTACGTTCTCTCTGCTAGAGCGAAAGGCTTACGCGACCGCTACATCCTCATGCGACATGCCCTCCGCCCCAGCTCACTTACTGCCGTAACGGTTTTCGCTCTCCAATTCGGAGGCCTCATCGGAGGCACCGTCGTAATCGAAACAATTTTTGCACTACCGGGACTCGGCACCCGCCTTATCAGTGGCATTTACCAACGTGACGTGATGATGATCCAAGGAATCACGCTGTTCATTGCATCGGTCTACGTCATAGTCAACGCCGCAGCCGATTTCCTGTACCTAGCGCTTGACCCCCGAATTCGGAGGCGATGATGTCAGGCCAACAGGAACCAAGCAACCCACGATCTACAAGAACTCCAGGCTCCCTACGGACAGCACTCTCCGAAATGCCGTTAGGGATCAAACTTGCGCTCACCTGGATGCTTTTCATTATTGGGGCCGCTATTTACACGCGTCTAGATCGCTTACTCGGGCAGGCCCTTCCCCTTCAGGACCCCTTCTACCAACCATTTCTCTTCGGCGAAGCAAAGCCAGTGGAAGGCCCATCATCAGCCCACATTCTCGGCACCGACGTGCTTTCTCGCGACAATTTCTCGCGACTCTTGCATGGTTCATGGGTCTCGCTAATGGTTGCAGCAACAGTGGTGTCATTCGGTGTGACGGTTGGAGCCGTCATAGGCGCTGCGGTGGGTTATATACGAGGACGTTGGGAAGCGATCGTCATGGCGATCCTGGACGTCATAATAGCTTTCCCAGCCCTGGTCCTACTCTTAGCTCTCGTTTCCATCTACAAGGTGCGAAATCTAACCATGATCGCTCTTGTCTTTGGTGTTTTAGGAATTCCGACATACGTCCGCATTGCGCGAGCGAGCACTTTAGGAGTCGCTAGCCGCGAATTCGTTCAAGCAGCGGAAGCGATCGGAACCAGACGAACAGCGATTTTGTTTCGCGAGATTATTCCCAACATACTCCCCGCCTTATTTGCGTACGCTCTCATTAATGCTGGGTTCGTGATCGTGATTGAAGGCACCTTGTCTTACTTAGGTCTCAGCGTCCAAGTCCCAGAGCCCACGTGGGGCAACATGATCAACGAGGGACGGCGAGACATCAGACAAACAGTCTTACCAATATTTTGGCCTGGGTTATTTTTGACCCTCACTGTGGTGTCGCTCAATCAACTTGGAGACTGGTTACAGCAGCGAGTTGCCGTCCGGTCGTCCGCCCTCTGACTAATCCTCATCTTCTCCGGACTCAATTCCGAGGAGGTTTCCACCGTCGAGAGTTCCCGTGTCGCGATAAACGTCAAGCTTCGCTCGACTGTCATCGATGTCGAGATTACGCATTGTCAACTGCCCAATCCGGTCCAGGGGACCGAACGACTGGTCTTCGACGCGTTCCATAGACAACCGCTCCGGTTCATAGGTGAGGCTGGGGCCTTGAGTATCCACGATGGAGTAATCGTCGCCTCGCCGGAGACGGAGCGTGACTTCGCCAGAAATTGCTGAACCTACCCACCTCAACAACGGTTCACGCAGCATCAGACTCTGAGGATCGAACCAGCGGCCTTCATAAAGTAAACGTCCAAGCCTTCTACCCATGGTGCGGTAGTTCTCAATCGTGCTTTCGTTGTGAATGGCGCTCACCAGACGTTCATAGGCGATGTGCAGTAGAGCAAGTCCCGGGCCTTCGTAAATACCTCTCGACTTAGCTTCGATTATCCGATTTTCAATTTGATCGCTCATTCCAAGACCATGTCGACCGCCCAGTGAGTTGACGGTTCGTACCAGCGCGACTTGATCCTCGAACCGCTGACCATTTACCTCTACCGGCCAGCCCTCTTCGAACAAAAGGGTGACATCTTCTTCTTCAATCTCAACTGCGTTATCCCAATGCGCAACACCCATGATGGGCGACACAATGTCCATCCCCTGATCTAGTTCTTCTAGCGCTTTTGCTTCGTGTGTCGCGCCCCAAATGTTCGCGTCTGTGGAATATGCCTTCTCGACCGGATCGCGATACGGCAACGCCCGCTCAGTAAGAAACTCGCTCATTCCCGTGCGACCACCGAGCTCATTTACGAATGCTTCATCAAGCCAGGGTTTATAAACCCTAAGGTTTGGATTCACCATCAAGCCGTACCGATAGAACCGCTCGATGTCATTGCCTTTATAAGTCGATCCATCTCCCCAGATATCGACCCCATCTTCTTTCATCGCTGCGACCAGCATGGTGCCAGTTACGGCCCTACCCAATGGCGTGGTATTGAAATAGGTCTTTCCTGCTGTCGAGATATGAAAAGCGCCACACTGCAACGCCATTAATCCTTCTCGAACCAGTTCTGCTCTGCAGTCAACTATGCGAGCTGCCTCTGCGCCGTATTGGAGAGCCCTGTCAGGGACTTCCTCAAGGTTCGGCTCGTCATATTGACCCAAATCTGCTGTATAGGCATACGGGATAGCCCCACGTTCTCGCATCCACGCAACTGCCGCTGAGGTGTCCAAACCACCAGAAAAGGCAATCCCAACTCGTTCGCCTTGCGGCAATGACATCAAAACCTTCGACATAGAGAAACAACCGTAGGGCATAAGACCCCCATTGCCTTGCATAAGTTTCTGCTCTGAGCGTTTAAGATTGGCCACCGAAGGGGTAACTGAAGTGGAAATAGCCGAACGGGTAGCTGAACTAGTACAAATTCCAAGCGTTAATCCGCTGCAGGCAGGCCCAAAGTCTGGAGAAGACGGAGAGCGCGCCTTATCAGCGTGGTTAGCTGACCACGCTGAAGCGCTCGGAGCGGACGTCGTGGTCGACGAAGTAGAAGACGGTCGGTGCAATGTATATGCACGCTTCGAAGGCGCTTCTGACCGGGCCGTGACAGTTGACGTCCACCTCGACACTGTTGGGGTGGAACACATGGAGGGCGATCCGTTTGACGGACGAATCGAAGACGGCCGTGTATATGGACGCGGATCCGTTGACACCAAGCCGACCCTTGCCGTTGTGTTACAAGTTCTCGAAGAACTCCGAGCTGCGGGGCAACGGCCCTCACGTACCATCAACCTAGTCGGCACAGTCTCCGAAGAAGGAGGGGGATTGTTAGGGGCTACTCGCTACCGCGACTGGTTGCTGGAACGAGGGCAAACAATTGAGCAGGTAGTCGTTGCTGAACCGACTATGTGCGCACCGGTTCATGGCCACAAGGGCGGTATCGGGCTCGACGTAACCGTCCATGGCCACGCAGCTCACTCATCCAAGCCGCACCTAGGCGCCAACGCATTGAGCGGCGCTGCTCGGGTCGTTGTGGCGATCGACGAAGAACAAGAACGACTCGCCGCGCTAGAAGCAATCACCCCGGTGGGTAAAGGCACTGTGTCGGTCACAGAACTAGCAGGCGGTTTAGCTCGCAACATTATTCCGGACGCATGCACGATGTATGTCGGGCGCCGCACTGCCCCCGAAGAAGACGTCGACGAAGTTCGAAAGGCGTTGTGCAAACTCATCGAAGACAGCGCCGCCCCGCTGGCAACGACGATCGAATCTCTCTACGGCGATGGCAGTCCGGGTTTCTATCAAGATCCTTCCTGTGATCTGGTGACCGTGTTAGCTCAGCTAGCGGATACAGCTCCAGCTACAGCAGAGTACGGGTCAAATGCCCTGAAATACGGCGAGGTCGCGGAACAACTAGTCGTTTTTGGACCAGGCTCAATTGATCAAGCCCACCAAGCCGTTGAGTGGGTCGATATCGATCAGTTAAACCGAGCAGTCAACATCTACCGAACCTGGTTCACCCAATAGGGTCCGCCTGTTGCGACGCTACATTTAGCGCAAAAGAAATCATTTCATCTAGGGTGCTCTGCCGTTCTTCGGAGCTAAGACGCTCCCCTGTGGTCAGATGATCTGAAATCGTCACCAAGCTCAAAGCCTGCTTGTTCTCAATCTGAGCTAAGGCATACAAAGCGGCCGTCTCCATTTCCACACAAAGGACCCCGTCTTCGATCATCCGATCATTGAGTCCTTCATCAGGCTCGTAAAAGATGTCCGACGTGAACACAGTGCCGCTACGCAAGGTCAATCCGGCCTCAGCCCCAAGACCGACAGCAGCATCGAGAAGAGAGGCGGTAGGGCCAAGTTCGTAGTCCAATCCACCAAGCAGCAGTTCTGGCATTCGGCTATTGGTGATGCACCCGGAAGCAACCACCATGTCCCTTAGCTCCAGTTGAGGCGCGAACCCACCAGCGGTGCCGATACGAATAATCGTCTGCACATCAAAAGAGCGATACAACTCAGTGATATAGATCGCTGCTGATGGCATTCCCATACCTGAGGGCATCACGGAGATCTCACGCCCCTGGTAATTACCCGTGTAACCCACTGCGTTACGAACATCAGATACAAGCCGACTGTTCTCTAAATAGTTTTCTGCGATATAGGTGGCTCGACGAGGATCACCAGGCATTAAAACCACCTTGGCGAAATCGCCTACCGCTGCGTCGATATGGGGAGTTGACATTTCAGACCTCCGGCCGCAGCAAATCGTCGATGCCGTCTTCTTGATGCAATTCTTTCCTATCTAAATGGACGCCGTGAAAATTAAGTTTCGCAGCGGCAATCTCAGAATCAATTTCAGGAGCGATCACATGGACACCTTGAGCCACTTCTCCACGAGCAAGTTGGTGACAACCCACCCCCTGAACAGCGAAAGACAAATCCATGATCTCGATTGGATGCCCTAGGCCTCCAGCTATGTTCACCAACGCACCGTTTGCAAGGACAAGCATGGAACGGTCGTCGGGCAAGACATACTCATCAATACCGCTTCGTACGGAGCGGAAGCTCTTCGCCTCATCGGCAAGCGCTTCGACGTCTATCTCTAAATCATGGTGCCCTGCATTAGCCAAAATCGCCCCATCTTTCATAAGTGAGAAATGCTCTCTCGACAATGCCCGACGGCCTCCCGTTGCGGTAATCACAAAATCCGCCGTCGGCAGCGACGTGGCGAGATTCCCGACTTGGTGACCATCCATGAACGCCTCGAGCGCTTTGACTGGGTCAACCTCGACCACCCATGCGGTGCCGCCAAGTGCCCGGATATGAGCGGCGATTCCTCGACCAACCCAGCCATACCCAAGAAGCGCAACCGTCTTTCCGGCCATCAGCATGTTGGTGAGGTTCAAAATCGCTTGAACGGTGCTCTGCCCAGTTCCGTATCTGTTGTCAAACAGATGCTTACATAAAGCGTCATTGGCGGCCAAGGCCGGGAATGGCAACATATCTCTCTCCGCTAAAGCCATGAGGCGAGCCACTCCCGTTGTTGTCTGCTCGGTAACACCACTTAGCTCCGCGAATAAATCCGGCCTGTGGGTAGCCATTCTTATTGTTAACTCGGCGCCGTCATCGATGATGAAATCAGGCGCGGTTTCAGCTACCGCTAAGAGATCTTTCTCCCAAGCTTCATAACCACTGTCGCGCACTGAATGGACCTGTATTTCTCGGTCCACTAGCGCCGCCGCGATTTCATCACGCGTGGAGTGTGGATTTGATCCTGCGACAACTACTTCCGCGCCGGCATCAGCCAAGACAGTCGCGAGAAAAGCCGTCTTGGCTTCTAAATGAACAACTACTGCGACTTTTCGACCCTTGAGGGCACCGTCGCGAAGCCTGTCGCGCAGAAAACCATCGACGAGGGGTGAGTGTCGCCGAGCCCAATCAATCGCGAGATGGCCTTCAGGCGCGAGATCTATGTCGAGAATTCGAGAAATATTTAGTGCAGACACGAGATGAGTGTTACACGATCTGACTCTATTCTTCTGCCATGACGGTAATTGTGGCGGGTGGCGGTATAGCTGGAATGACGATGGCGTTGACTTGCCACCAGCTAAATATTCCTGTTGTCGTCCACGAAAGCGTCGAGAAACTCGAACCTCTAGGGGTAGGCATAAACCTGCAACCGAATGCAGTAAGAGAGCTGTTTGATCTTGGGTTTCAAGAACAGCTCGATCACATCGGCATCGAGGCAAAAGAGTGGGCTCTAGTCGGTCGCAATGGCAATGATGTTTGGGCCGAACCGCGTGGACGTGACGCTGGCTATCTGTGGCCTCAATACTCGGTGCACCGCGGCCAACTACAAATGATGCTGTATGAAGCCGTTCTCGAAAGACTCGGTACCCAAGCTGTTGTCACAGGAAGCCGATTATCTAGCTACCGAACCCTCGCCGATACCGTCGAGGTGGCTTTCGTTGACCAGTCCGGAAAGGAGTCCACCTCTGAGGGGACCGTTCTTGTGGGAGCCGACGGGCTACACAGCGCGGTGCGGGCACAAATGCATCCCGATGAGGGTTCACCCATTTGGGGTGGCCCTGTCATGTGGCGGGGCACATCAGTTGCTCCGCCTATCCGCACGGGCGCATCCTTCGTTCTAGTAGGGAAACTGGAACAGCGGTTTGTCTGCTACCCGATAAGCAAACCAGACCCAGAAACCGGTCTGGCAACTATCAACTGGATAGCAGAACTGACATATGACACATCACAAGGCTGGGGTGACGGCAACTGGAACAAACAGGTTCCGATCAGCAAATTCTTGTCTCATTTCAAAGATTGGTCCTACGACTGGCTCGACATACCGGGCCTTATCCAACAGGCATCCGCGGTATACGAGTATCCGATGGTTG
>Ga0111541_10000400_pt1 | contig 14053 bp, 3 predicted proteins | sample Knorr_S7_td_DCM__FD_83039 | JGI IMG/M metagenome (GOLD analysis project Ga0111541, IMG submission 83039) | Marine microbial communities from Southern Atlantic Ocean transect - Knorr_S7_td_DCM_ad_131m_LV_B (version 2) (version 2) | ecosystem: Environmental > Aquatic > Marine > Oceanic | place...
AGTAACAGGTCCAAATATTAAATCAACTGAAGTAGTAAAATGTCTTGGTCTAAGTTGTTTATTACTTCTGTCAATACTATTCTGAATTTGTAGACCATCTTCTTGAGAATCAAATGATGAAAAATTATCTACAAAGAAACCTGCCTTATATCTATTTGTACCATCTCTATCAGCAATAAACATGTTATTGGTATTAGATTCCAATAAAGATAGTGCTGTATAATATTCTAAATTCTTAATCCTATCTTCTAATTTTCTAATATCAGAATTCTTATACCCTTTATGAGTTAAGAAATTGATCTCTACATCAGATACATCATAGACATATGGAGGAAGAGTTGCCTGACATACCTCTAAAGCATCATCAACTTTATTAGGAAAATCTGGATCATCTGAAGGTTCACCATAGTTAACCTGGAATGTACCATCCTTATTCAAGAATATTCTATCAATTCTACCAAGATAATATGAGAAAGTTACTAGTACATTTTCATTAGATGCTAATATATTTGTAGCAGTATTACCTGTTTGTGTAAATGTTCTACCAAAGAACTCAAGAGGAGATCTAGAAGCACCATCAACTACTGAATAATCACTAACCCTTGGTCTAATATCAATTATATCAGTATTTCTATGTCCATCAATTTCTCTAATTTCTTTAGAGAAACTAAAGTTTTTATAAGAATCTGCTGTAGTAATATCTCCAGTATCTGTTACATTATATCCTGCAGTACAGAAATATATTTTTAATTTTCTATCAGGTGCTTCATTTTCAGATTTTCTTTCTATAAATCCATAATCATAGAAACTAGATTGCTGACCATCATCAAACGTATAATTTACAGAAACATCAAAGCTTGGAGTATCTAATTTCTGAATATTTGAGTATATATTAGTTTGATTAGTTAATATTCTCTCACCTTCCTTGAATATTTCTTCATTCCTATAAAGGAAACTAACTGTTGAATCATCAAGTATTTCAGCAATAATAGCAATTGCTCCACTAGATTCTCCCTCTATAACTTCTCCTATTAAGAAATCAGCAGTAGTCGTTGAAGGACTAGCAATATCAGTTAATGTTAATTTAGGAGCAGATGGATTACTAGTATCAGAACTCTCGAATACTCCATATAAACTAATAACATCTGGATGATTAAGTGATATTATTTCATCTTGTACTCTAGTTCCGAATGGATATGCACCATAAGTTAATCCATCATCAGCACTAGTTGACCCAATTCCAGACTTAGGTTGGGATGATTTATCAACAATAATACTCTTAACTGCAGTTCTTATTTTTAATTTTGCTTTTGGATTCTTTTTCTGTAAAGTTGCAATTATTTTACAATCATTACCTACATTATTTGGGTTAATACCCTTTATCTGAAGAGCACTTCTACCGTTATTATCAGTATATACTCTAAAATTATCAGATGCTAAATTCTGAGGGGTTCCAAATTCATTAAATAAACTATATCTTTCTTCATCAAATGGTAGGAAGTATTCATCCTCACCACCTGTAGGAATAGTAGAAGAAGAAACTTCTCCCTCAACAAAATTAGCATCATAAATTTTGCGGATAGTAATGTATGCATCATCTAATTCAACTGAAGCTATATTTGTTTTAGGCAGTGGAGTATAAAGACTATCATCCTGAGATTCTGCTAAAGTAGATGCTATTTTTGTAAAATCTTGAACAACTATATGTGTTATAGGTAAAGATCCTGCAATTCCTGGATTGGTTTGGAAATCTTTTTTGATAAGCATATCATTCTGACCAGCTCCACTACTAGGAGCAACATAAGTTGTAAATGAAACAACACCAACTATAGGTTCTTTTTGGTCATCTGGATTTGTAAACTTAACTAAATCACCAGCCTTAAAGAACTCATTGACTGGATATTTAGCAGGAACAGTAACAGTACAAATACCACTGTTAGGACCAGAATCCCATTCAAATTCAGAAGTAATACTAGCAATACCAATTACCTTTATATCTCTTTGTACTACATCTCCACTAAAATCTTGCCAAGGTCCTTGACTAGGATCTCTTGCCACTCCTTCTACATATACTGCTTTAATATCTGATATCCCATATGCTGTTATTCCAGTAGAAATTCTACCATCTTGTACACCATCAAATATTAAAGATTCACTTGGAATAAAACTACCTTCTGTTTCATAAATCTGTAGGGTTGATCCATTAGTAACAGATTCTTTTAGAAATCCTGTTGCACCACTACTAGAACCCTTAATAAAAACTGGTGTACTAAGTGTAGTTGGTTCGTTTAGACTTAACTCAGTTATTGTCTGAACATCATAAAGACTTAAATTAAATTCATTAGCAGGAGTCCAGTTCTTTTGAGATCCTTCTTCTAATTTATAGTCATAAACTCTAGCAACACCAATTTCTTTACCATAATTATATGCTGGACTTGCACCAACGGTATATGTTCTAGAATCTCTCAAACTTACAACATAAGTATTTCCAATACCAATAAAAGGAGCACCTTGTGCATTATTAATTTTAATAGTTGTTCCTGTATTATATGTTATTGCTTCATCTTCTATTCTTTTTGTAGTACGTGTCTTAGGAGCATCTAAGTAAACTACCTCTGGTATCTCAACATCATAACCACGAACATATGCCTTACCTGGAGACATCTTATAGATCATCTTATCTGCAGAAGCAGGTTCACCACCATAAGTGAATTCACCTTGCTTAAATAATCCATTATTACCTAATCCATCATCTAAAGATTCTGCAACAGCACTATTAAACTCTTTAACCGTAAAATCTCCATCAGTATCAAAAATTTTAGTTGCTACATCATCCTCAAAAGGTGTACTATTTCCACTACCTGATTTCTTTTTACTTCTAAGTTCACCATTTTTTACAGTACCTAATTCAATAAAATTATTATCATCAAAATCATCTAAAGACTTTTTAAATAAACTTGCAGTTACTTTTAATCTATCAGCACCAGGAGCACCGTAATTATTATATCCTTGAGAATTATCATTTAAGGATTCATCTAAATCTGAATTTATTATTTCTTCTACTATATTCAATCCAACTCTATAATTAGGAGTATTTGAGTACTGATCTAAAATTAAAGTCTCTGTATTTACTGTTACGAATTGTCCTCTAATAAAATAAACACCTTCGTTTATCATAAAAGCGGATCCAGTAGCAGCATTATTATTAGATAATGTTAATGCAAAAGCAGTTCCTGGATTTATAGTAGTATTTCCAAGCAATCCTGATACAAGAATAGTATTACAAACTAACTCTTCCCCATCATTAAATTGCTGACTAGAATTATCAGTTAAATTACTACCAATATAATTCACATATAATGTAAGACTACTTTCTTCAGAATCTCCAGGAAGTAATACATGATCAACAACAGCACTAACACCAGAAACAGCACCTGTAATTTGTGTTCCTACCAATTGTTCTGCAAAAGCAGACACAGGAACCCCTTGATAGGAATTGTTTAATTTTACAGCATAATAAAATTGGTTATAGGAAATATTACCAGGAATAACTCTAGTTCCTTCCTTAAAGAAATGATCTCCAAACTTTTCAATTTGGTTCTGAAGTATAGATTGTAGCGTTGTTAATTCTCTTGCCTGTACTGGGTATCCAGGCTTGAATAATACCTTATGGTAGTCATTAGATGCATCAAAGTCATCAAAATATGGTGCTACATTTAGATTAGTTTGCTGTGGCATAATACTTTATAATCCGTTTAGAATTGCAAGATGACTTTAATATCTTCTTTTTGGTTTATTGACCTATTAACTGATGGTCTATTATCAACGTAAATTATATTGCCTGAGTATCTTTTTACTTCAGGGGAAGAAATACCATTAGTAAAGTCTTGACCAAGGTTATATGTCCTATTATTTATAGAGGTGCTGAAACCGCTAAAGGATGAATCTATTTGTAAGTTAGATCCTGTTGTTGGAGTAATTACTATAGATCCACCCGAAGAAGGATTACTAGTAAATTCTAGTTGTTCATAACCATAAGGTGCATTTGTCAAAGCAGCACCTACAGTATTAAATCCAACCCTATCTTGCCAATATTTTAGAACACCTGTTGTTTGATCATAACTAACAACTCTACCAACAGCAGTAAGACCTGTACCAATTGTTTGTACAAATTGACTATCTGCACTAAAATTGGCAGAACTATAACCAATACCTGTTAATCTAAGAGCAGATAATGCACTTGCTTTATCTAGTGTTAGTGGAATAATACTATTTGGTGCAAGGGGATTTTCTACAACTCCAATTCTAGAAAATTGGTTACCTGTTATAAAATCAGGGTTTTCAGTATCATTTTCTAATCTAGAATATAATAAAACATTATAAGCACCAAGTTCTCTGTATATGTTAGAACCATGACCACCAGATGGTGGTATGATAACATTAAATTCAGGTTCAGTACTTGCAACAGGTACACCTCCTGCTACTAAATCTAAAGTTCCGTAAGTGTATCCAGAACCTTGACTAGAAATTGTAACGGAATCTATTTTTAGATCGTTATTAACAACAACTGTTGCTTCTGCACCATTTCCATCTCCATTAATAGGAACTCTTGTATATGATGTTGATATTGCACCAACATTAATACCAGCATTAGTAATAGTAACTATTTTAATAGAACCTTCTATTGCATTTTCTCTAACAGGAGCATTATCTGGTGAAGTCTCCCATTCCTGGGGAACAGGAATAAAATCAGAAGTCTCAAACTTTATGATTTCATTTGGTTTAATAGTATAAAGGTATTTCCAAACATAACCATCATTACTGGTTCCTGCTGCTCTTGGTTCTAAATCAGTAAATGTTGGCTGATCTAATGAAATTTGTCCATTTGGATAATCTGGACTTGTGCCATTTTGTAGACACATATAAACTCGGTAATCTTCATTTATAACATAATATGATGCATTATATAAATTAGTTGCCTTAGATATTGATGATGTATTAGATCTACTATAATCATGACGGTACATATCATACTTTGTACCAGACTTCCATACTCTCTTTGTTACAACCTGTCTAATATCTGCATTATTAACCTTTTTGAGAGCAATCATGCTATCCCAATATCCCATTTCTTCATCAAAAGAATCTTTAGGAGTAGGAGGATCAGTATCCCAATTAGTTTGATAATCCTCTGGGTTAGGTAGACCAATAAAAGAATAGTAAGAATTGTCAGTGTTAGCTACACCAGCAACAAAATTCTTTGCGTTTAATATTCTAATCTGATCGGTTATAATTGCAGACATTTTGGCCGAGTTTTTATTTATTTATTTAGGAAGTTATCACGATGTTTCCACGCATACCAGCGTGAGATTGGCAATTATACCAATAAGTACCTGGAGAAATGCCTTCGGTATCCCAAACAAGAGCACCATTATCAGTACCGTTATTAGTAATTCCACCTGGAGTTTCCGATGGAGATGGCATACCAGTACCTTCTCTATTACTAATCCATAAATTATGACCAACAGCACTTACTGTAAGTGCTAAAGTATCGCCTTGCTTAAGTGTAACAGTTACATTGTCACCACCTACAGAACCATTTCTATCATAACCTTTAGAAAAAGTATATGGAAATCCAACTGAACCAGTCACATTAAAATTCCATTGATATTCCTCATGAAAAGTCTCTGTTTTATAAGTTACTTTATTTGGTCTTGGATATGAAATACCAGAAGACTGTGAATGGTTTCCATGATTTTCATGTGGATATAGTAAACCAGAATCAGGTCTCTTCTTTTGATAATAAAGATACCTATTAGGACTATCAACAAGATCCTTATAATTTGCTGACCACAACGCAACTTTTGCTACATTGGTCGAAGGAAAAGATCTTGTTGTAGATGGATCAGTCCACCATACTATACGAACCGCACCGTCAGCACCTCTAGTAGATTGATAAGCATTAGTAGTATATGTTCCTGCTCCACCACCATATAATCCACCCATTCTACCATTTGGAGAACTATTACTAGATGCACCATCAGTACCACCAGAACCACCTCCACCACCAGCTTGATTATTACCACCTATACCATTAGCACCTTGTCCATATATTCCAGTTCCACCTCCTCCAGCACCTTGTGCGACTCCAGTTGTCCATCCTGCACCACCACCTCCTCCACCACCTTGTCCATCAGTTCCAGCAGTAGAACCATAATATCCACCACCACCACCTTTACCAGTATATCCACCAGCACCACCACCTCCACCATTATCACCATGTACCGCATTTCCACCATCACCACCCTCTCCACCACCATCTCCAACAAATGATCCACCAACACTATTATTAGCAAAATTCCTACCACCTTCTCCACTAACAGTGTTTACATCTATAAAATATGAATTTCCACCAGTAAGAACTGGATCTCCTGCTCCAACTTCTACAGTATAAGATGTACCAGGTACTACGGGAATATTATTCTTCCAACCTAATCCACCTCCACCAGCAGATCTATCTCCCCCACCAGCACCTATACAAACAGCCGATACATTTGTTATACCAGCAGGACATGTCCATTGATATGTTCCTGGTGTTGTATATTCTGCTTCACCATAACCTACTGCAGGTCCATCACTAGAAATTTGATCCTTCTTTGAGTAATCTATTAAATGCTGCAATGCACTTGCAGGTGTAATATTTGGTTCCTGTTCTGCTAGACATGCAATATAACCTGCTACTTGAGGTGATGCCATGCTAGTACCACTAATATCAGTAAGGAAAAAATTAGAATCTCTAGGATCAACAACACAAGGTGATCCCCATTCATTAACTGCACTAGTGTCCCAAACAGCAGAAATTATATCTGATCCAGGTGCAAATACATCAACTCTTTTACCAATATTAGTAAAAGCTGATTTATATTCTTCTACTAATGTTCCGACAGACCCAACACAAATTACACCAGGAGCTGCTCCTGGACTTGATCCCTGAGAATGATAATAATTACTAGCACCAATAGAATAATAATTATTCCAATCAGATCCAGTAGATAAATCCATCATCCAATAAGAATTACCAGCAGAACTAATAACAATAATACCATCTTCAATAGCATCCTGTATATCAGCCTCAAGAGCCGATACTCTTACAGGAACTCTACGTAAATATGTGTTATATGGTACAGGACATCCATTTGCTTCTAATATAGTTTTTCTTTCAGGGTCTGATCCAGATACTGATGTAGTAGTTCCTCTATAAGTAACACTTGTAATACTGTTAAGATCAGGAGAACCTTGACCATAACCCCAACTATGATTTGTTACGGTTGGATTTTTTCTTCCTGTCTTACTATTAATACCCTTCCATTTATGAAATTCTCTTAAATAATCAAAAAGATACAAGTCCCAATCAGAATAACTTGTACCAGATAAGGAATTAACATTATTGGTAGAAAATTCCATATTGTAAATATTTGCGTCTCTTGCCCATCCTTGAGTATTACCTCCAGCAGTACCAGCAACATGAGTACCATGATTGCTATTACCAGCATTATATCCACCAGTACTATATGTGTAAGTTTTTCCAGCAGCGTTAGAATCACCTATATTAGCTGAGTATTGGAACCAATCAATTTGATTTACTCTAGATCCAGTATTAACAGTAGGATTTATCCAAAATTCTGGATGCTCATGATTTATATGACTATCTACAATCACAAGATCAACATTTTTTCCAGAGGCTCCTGTTTGTATCGTATCATTTATAACTAATTGCCCATTAGTACCCCAATTATTTGTTTGGACACCATCAATAACTCTTTTTAATCCCCATTGTTGCTGCCCACTAATAAAAGTCGTGTCTTTTTGGAAATCACCTGTCTGTGGTCCCCACAAGGATTCTGCTATAATACCCCTTTCATGAGGTGCTAATTCTATATCTAATACATTTGGATTATTTTTTATATTATTTGCTTCTGATTCAGTTAACTTATAATGTGTATTTCTACTAATATTTCTTCTTGCAATTAATTCAACTTCTCTTTCTGGACAAAATCCGTCACTTCCAGGAGTTTCCATCCCATCATAAAGTTCTTCTAAGTCACTGTGTTTTTTAACAGTAACAATATATTCTCTCTTTATATCATCCATTTATTAAGCCTCCAACTGAACAATTGTCAGAGATACTGTAATGTTTGCCGTTGATGTTTCATTATTCGTAACAGATACCCAAATATTATCAGATGGAGTGGAATCATTATTCCATCCAATCAAACCAGGACTCATTAAAAATGTACTAACACCTGTTGTATTTGTATTAATTTCTGCTATTACACCCGAACCTGGTAATGGGTCTGTTGTTGCACTTCTACCAGCATCTGCAGCCATAGAATTTTGATCAGTATATAAAACTACTCTGGAAGCACTAGAAACACCAACTTTTTGTAAGACGTAAGATTTTCTACCATCAGTAAATGTGGTATTTGATGTATCACCAATACCAATACCACTAACTGTCTTAGTTATTGTTTCTCTTATTGATAGTCCAATACCAGAACTTGCAACACCTTCTAGATTTGATCCATCACCATAAAATTCATTAGCAGTAACAGAACCACCAGCAGAAACAGTAGTGAATGTAGCACCTACACCAGCAATATCACCACTAAATTGTCTTGCAGTTATAAGACCAACAGCTACAATCGAACCATTATCAGTAGAAGAATTAGATGTATAGAATTCAATAGAAGGGTCAAGAAGACCACTACCTCCTGCTGTCCTTCCTCTCATAACAATTGGTAGGGATTTATTATTACCATCAGGTGTGCCAATAAAGGTCAAACCACCCAAATGCATTATATCACCCCAAGAGGAAGTTTGGCTTAATGATATCCTATCATTACTATAGTATGAAGGGTTAGGACCAGCACCAAAAATCTCTAATCTATTTGCAGTAACATAACCACCAACAGTTAATCCACCACCAACGTAAGTATCACCATTAACGGTTAATGCAATACCAGCAGAAGAACTAGTAGTATTGATACCAACTATTTTTGTTGTACTAATACCAGTCGCATCACCTGTCCATCTACCAGCACCACCTAGACCAGTAAGATTTCCACCATCACCAAAATAAGTAACAACACCAGTACCTGCAGTTACAATACCAGCATGAATATAAACATCTCCATGAACAACAGTATCTCCCTTAATTGTTGTAATTCCTGTTATAGACGCACCACCACCAACTCTTATATCTCCACCGTTTAAGTTAACCGATCCATTAAATGTCGCAACGTTAGCATCACCCGTACTCTCTCCAGCACCAACTTGCAATTTACCAGCAACTAACTGACTAGTTCCCGTAGAACCCAAGTTAGTTCCATCACCAAGATAGGTATAAACCTCATCAAAATTGGCATTCGATTTAGTACCAGCTTCATTCAGGGTATCACCAGTACCATCATTGGCAACCGTTCCTGTTGATATACCTAGTTTGGCCATTCTTATTCCCTAGTTTATAAAGTATTTAGACTATGTAATTGATTGATCTCAAAGGCTCAAATCTTCTTACAATAGAAGAAGTGTGAATACCTGTAGCAGAATGTTCTATGTTTATAGTTTCATCATCAGCATTCTCACCTGTTGTAGAATATTCTCCTACACCAATACCATTTGCACCATAGAATTTATAGTTATTTTGTAATTTGGATTTGGTTTGTAACTTACCCCAACTATAATTTCCAATTCCTAAAGGAGTTGTAATATCACCAACATAAGAATTACCAGACCCAACTACAGAATTATCCATAGTATATATCTCATTATCCATAGTAATTCCTGTAGAGTCAAAAGTAATTGTAGATAATCCAGTAACCCTAGAATTTATCCTTCTTACCATTGTTACACCAACACCAGGAACATTAACTGTCTTATTCTCTACGGTATTAACGCAGTAAACATTATTGACAAATTCAGTTCCTATTGCAACAACAACATCACTAGGATCATAAGATTTTATACTTGTAGATGCATTACCAACTGTAGAATTGGTAACAACAAAATAATCACCTTGTTGTATCTGACTTAATGTAATAGCAGATCCAACTAAAGATCCATCACGTAAATCAGATTCTAATGGTATATGGAAATCAAACATTAGATAATCACTATTAGCCTTAGTTGTTGTACCAAATCCAACAATTGTTCCTGAATCACCTGCAAACCAATTAATTGGTTTTGTTTCTTCAGATAGTGTTGGAGGTGCTATAAGAACTTGTGGTATAGAGTTATATCCAGTACCAGCATAAGAAACGGTAACTCCAGAAACAGATCCAGTATTGTTAATTGTCGCAGTAGCAAGAGCAGTAGAACCAATTCCAATAGGATTCTGTATAGAAACTGTTGGAGTAGTTGAATAACCAACACCCCCATCAGTAACAGTTACTGAAATTATTCCATCACCAGAAAGTGTTGCTGTTGCAGATGCTCCAGTTTGAGTCTCCATATCAACAAAAGTGACTTTCTTCTGGAATAATAAGTATGGATCAACATTGTTCTCATTTTTACCATCGAATAATGGTCTCAAATTATCAACATAAACCTCAGTAGATCCAGCAGAAATTGGTCTAGTTACATAAGCAGTTGGAGAAATAACAGGTTCATACAATTCTCTTGCCTTACCAACTTGTGTTTCATCAATAATCATATCTTCAGTTTGACGACACCATATGACTGGTCTTAATAAATTAGCGTCATCAGTATTACCTGGACCTGGATATGGATCTGTTTGAGCAGTATCAATTGATATTATCTGAGTAGCAATTCTTTCCTCTTCAGTCATATAATATGGTTGATCTTTTTCAGGATCATTTTCAATCTGTAAGGAATCACCACGTTTAACTGTATCAATAATATTTCTAAAGACCACATCAACATCACCACTTCCTTTATAGAATAAAATCTTAGAAGTATCACCTTTCTTAGGTGCTTCACCAAAGGTAATTACACTACCACCATCAAATCTAAATCCCTTACCAGGAACCTGTAATATATCATTAACAAATACTAATAGAGTATCTTCAACATTGATATTAGAACCTTCTGAAGATTTAATAGCAATAATATTACCACCAACCTTTATTGGGAATGTAACTCTCTTAGAATCAAATAAATGATCTACATTATCTAATGTCTGTAACATACCCATTGACCAACCGTTAAATTCGTCAGTGAATATATCCTGAACAGTGAGTTGGAATTCATCAAAGTCAGATGTTGTTGGAATACCTAAAGTACCACCAGAAGAAACAGTTAATTTCTCACCAACACCATAACGATATCCACTATTATTAATAGAGAAACTAATAACACTAGAACCTTGTCCAACAATAATATCGGCAGTAGCATATGTTCCAACACCTGCTGCAGCAGATCCACTATAAACTAATGGAACATTAGAGTATGAAAGTGGTTCATCAATTACAACATCTAAGAATGGATCAACTTTACCACCTCTTGCATATAAGTGATGACGTGTTGATAATCCACTATTAACCTCAAATGATGTACTATCAAGTACCTTAACAACTACACTACCATCAACAGCAGGGTCAACGCCACTAGGAGAAAGATTCTTTGCTCTAGGTGCAACAATTGCTTGCTGAACAACTCCACCAGACTTATAGAATGTTGGTACAGTAGAGACTCCAATATTAACTGAAAGTACTGTAGATCCAACACTAACAGCATTTGCTACTGTTCCACCAACATAAGTGTGGTTATAGTTACCACCACTCTTAACTGCACCAGGAGTAGCACTAATGAAGGTATGAGGATAATTATGACTAATAGCACCTTGACCACCATTAACATTAATCAGAATAGTAGTCGTAGTAACTGCTAGAATTTCTAGTGAAGTATTATATGCATAATCAGCACCACCAGATGTGTTAGCACCAGATGCACGAGGATATGTTCTGTTCTGAACTCCAGCATTATTACATGAGAAGTTTAATGAATTAGCGACAAGTCTAATACTTGTACCTTCAGTTAGAGTATGGAGACCAATAGTTAGTTCCATTTCACCAGAATCTGGATTATAAGTCGCATCTGTTACATCATGACTTACTTCTGGAGTTGTTCCAACATTTAATGTAATTGTACCAGCAGACTGATTAGCACTAGCAACAGTAACGAATTTGTCATGTATAGGATCAGTTACTCTTGGATATGTGTGAGTAGATGAATCACTATCCATAGCACAAGTAAATGCTAATGAATCTGTCTTAATCTTAACGGAATCATTTATTTTTATTCCGTGATTAGTACCAATTGTTAGAACTAAATTACCATTAGATGGTATGTAAGTTGCATTAGTAACATTCTTCTGAACTAAATTACCAATACCAATAACATCTACTCCATTGTAAGTAGGATCTGGTTTTCTTGGATACTTATGCTGAGTAGCATTTCCATCTTTAGTACATGTAAATGTTAAAGATTCAGTAGTAATGCCAATATTTGTACCAGTAGTTAATGAATGAGGCTCACTAAGAGTCATTGTCATAATACCAGTAGATGCAGTGTAATCTGCATTAGTTACTGTATAATTTACAGAAGTACTAACTCCAACATTCAACGTAACTGTATTATTAGTTGTTGAAGCAACAGAAACTGATGTTTCATATATTGGATCTGTTCCTCTTGGATAACTATGTGGACTTACATAATCATCCATTGAACAAGTAAATGTCAAACTATCTTTAGCAATTCTAACAGATTCACCTGCTTTTGTTATTCCATTAGGAGTAGAAGTTTGATATAGATGAGTTGTTACATTAGAAGAAGGAACATTATCTACAACTCTAACAGCAAATTTATTTTCATCTACCTTAGAAACTGGTAACCACTTATCGTGTGCAGGATCTGGTTCTACAACTCCACTACCTTTATGAACTGCTGCTCTTGGATATGAGTGATCTGAATTATATCCATCTTGATCACAACGGAATGTTATTGAATTATCTGCGATTTTAATCCTATCTCCAGTAGATAAACCATGAAATGCAGATGTCATAGTCATAATTCCAGAAACTGGATCATATTCTGCATTACTAATAGTAAATGTAGAAGATCCACGTAATGAATGATTTTCAATCGTTAATACTAATTCTCCAGTAGATCCTGTATAAGTTGCATCTGAAACATCATACTTAACAAGAGGAGATGTACCAACATTAACTGTAACTGTATGCTGACTTGTTCCAACAATTGCAGTTGCTATTCCTGCTACTGGGTCTGTTGTTCTTGGATAAGAATGTTTTGTAGTATTCCCATCCATTTCACATGTAAATGTAATAGCATCAGGATTAAATGTAATAGTATCATCAACAGTAAGTCCATGATTAGGAATAGTTAGTACTAATTCTCCTTTTTCTGCATCATAAGTTGCATCAGTAGGAGTTGTAGTTCCTATTCCAGTTACACTAACTCCACCATCAGAAGCACTTGAGAAAGTATGGTTATAATCACCACCCTTAATAACTGCACCAGATGTAGCACTAACAAATCTATGAGTATGATCACCACCAGTCTTAATTGCATCAACTGCATTACCACCTGCCCAGGTATGAGCATATTGATCACTAGCACCTGCTGCACCTACATCAACAGTTATCTTACCATTGTTATGGATTAATCCACCCTCAAGTGCAGAATGGAATACATGAATAGTTGTATTTGATGAAGGTCTTTCAGTGAAATCTAAAACATAAACATCAAAACCATTAGCAGATACATTAGAAATCTTTAACCACCTATCAATTGAATAATCACCTTTTCTTGGATAAGAATGAACGGTCTCAAAATCATCTTTATTGCATCTAAAGGATATTGAATTTTCCTTAAATTTAATAAAGTCATTATTAGTAAATCCGTGATTAGTACTGGTAGTAACTGACATTTTACCAGTATATGGATCATATGTTGCATTACTTACCGTGTAATGTGCTCCATCATCCAATATTGTAATTGGTCTGTTATAAGCAAT
>Ga0111541_10000415_pt1 | contig 13866 bp, 13 predicted proteins | sample Knorr_S7_td_DCM__FD_83039 | JGI IMG/M metagenome (GOLD analysis project Ga0111541, IMG submission 83039) | Marine microbial communities from Southern Atlantic Ocean transect - Knorr_S7_td_DCM_ad_131m_LV_B (version 2) (version 2) | ecosystem: Environmental > Aquatic > Marine > Oceanic | place...
GGCCGGTTGTATTATTTTAACTAAAAATAAATTTGGGTAATCCAAAGAGCTACTATTCGCGTAAACATAGTAGAAATAGGTTTGCGCCGTTGATTGTAGGGCCGCTCTATCCCGGCGGCCATTCTTTCCTCCCCGACGGTGCAGCGGGGCCACCAGAGAACGTCTCCCCTTTATACTCTTGGTGGCCCATTCCCTCAATTTGGAGCCACCTGATTCATCAATTATTGGCAGTCTAAGTCCTAGGCCCTATATTATTTTGATGATCTAGGGAAGTTTTTTAACCAAATAGTATTATGTTTTTTTGCTACGGCTGCACCCGTTTTCCAGTCAGCTCGATCCTCTGGGGTGAGTGCTGTCATGTCTTCAAACATTGCTTCAGTAGTACCGGGGCTGTACACCATCAGCATATGGATACCCTTATCCCCGGCGATTACTTGATGCGGCGTACCGGGAGGTATATGAAATAAATCGCCAACCTTTCCATCATATTCATCATCGCCAAGTAAGAATTTAGCCCCCCCCTTTAGTACAAAGAAAGTTTCATGGTTGTCTGGGTGCATGTGTGGGCGAGAGGCAAATCCCGCTGGGCAACGCTCTTCACATACTTCGTATGCTCCATTAGTGTCTCCGCTAGTTACTTTTACGAACATATCATTTGCTCGTTTATATATGTTACCCTCATCAGATTTGACTCTCTTGGCTTTAGTCATAAAACCCCCCTAATCATTTATACGTAGATATAATAAATTGGAAAATTTGACGGTAAAAGTATTTTGTTAAAATAAGAAACACGAGATATAAAATAGATGCTAACTGATATATCAGAAAAACCAAAATCTATTAAAAAAATATAAAAAAACTTGTTATTCCGGCGAAAAACTATAACTTCCTATCATTAATAGTAATAACAGATATATCAGGATAGCATGTTAGACAGCTTTGACATTACTGAGGATGTTGGGGAAACCGGTCTCATCAGAGATGATGTATATCTGAAGGTTAGGGCAGATATTTTGACTTGTACACTTATGCCGGGTTCGCTTTTGCAAGAAAAGGAGCTGGCTGAGAGGTATTCAGTGGGAAGGTCACCTGTTAGAGATGCTTTGTTGCGACTTCAGGAACAAGGTTTGGTTAAGATTTTGCCCCGTAAGGGATACCGTGTTCTTCCAATATCATTAGGGGACGCACAAGATCTGTATGATATGCGTATTTTGTTGGAAAAAGAATGTATAAAAAGAGTTATAGACTCGGCTAGTGATAAACAAATTGGTACCCTAGAGGTTTTTCGCACTGCCAGGGACAGGATAGATTTAGCTGAGTGGGTTACCTATAACAGCGAGTTTCATCGTTCCATAGCTGGTCTGGCTGGAAATGCGAGATTATCTAGGGCTGCAGAAGAAGTTATTGATCAGTTTGATAGGCTTACATTTTTGAGTGTCTCAGAAGCACCCCAATATATTTCGTCTGAGAAGTTGGTGAAAGAGCATTGCGAGATTATTGATGCAATAAAACTCCGTAATAAGTCGCTAGCTGTTCGTTTAATTGGTGCCCATGTTATAAAATCGAAAAAGCGCCTATTTGCAATATTAGAAAATCCACCCATAGTAGATTGATAGAGGGTAAAGAATTTCATGAGACCTTTTGAATTTGTCAAACCCGATAGTGAGGCTTCAGCTATTGAGCTTCTTGGAAAGCTAAGCCCCAATGTGAGAATTTTAGCAGGCGGCACGGATTATCTAGTCGATCTAAAGCATGCTGCAGATGTGCCTAAGACCGTTATGGATATTTCACGGCTACCAGAGTTAAAAGGTATAGATGAAGTGGATGATGGATTGAGGATAGGGGCTGGTGTTACTCATACTGAAATTATGCAAAATCCACTAATAAAAAAATATGCTCCGGCGATGATTCATGCAGCACATACTATCGGCGCTGTTCAAACACGTAATTTAGGTACAATTGGTGGGAATCTTGTTACTTGCGTTCCGTCAATGGACTCTGGTCCAACTTTGGTGGCGCTGGATGCAGAAGTTAACATTGTAGGAAAAGATGGCACTCGAAGAATATCCCTAACAGATCTATTTGTTGGCCCGAGGAAAACATCACTTAAGTCGAATGAGTTATTGACTGAAATCATTATTCCCAAAAGTAGTCTAGGTAAACCAGCAAATTTTTATAAGTTTGGACTGAGGAAGGGACAGGCTTTGGCACTGGTTAACGCAGCATCCAGTTTATGGGTGAAGGGGGGTTGTTTTAAGGATCTTCGAATATCCATAGGTGCGGTAGCCCCAGTAGTTATTCGTTGTTTAAAAGCGGAAAAATATCTGGAGGGAAAAAAAATAGACGAGAAATTAGTCCAAGAAGCAGGAAAAATAGCTGTGACAGAGGCAAAACCTATTGATGATTTTAGGGCCTCCCAAAGTTACAGGAATGATTTGATAGCAGTGCTAGTAACAAGGACAATTAATGCAGCAATAGATTTAGCGGATAAAGATTGAGGTATGTAGATGGACGTAGAGCTAATAATTAATGGTGAGGAAAAGACAGCGTCAATTCCTCCCGAGACAACATTATTAAAGTTATTGAGAGAAGAGTTTTATCTCACCGGAGCTAAAACTGGCTGTGATGTGGGCGATTGTGGAGCATGTACTGTGTTAGTGGATGGTGAAGCTGTTAACTCATGTCTTATGTTAGCTGGACAGGTACAGGGTCGGTCTGTAGAGACGATCGAGGGATTGGCAAATTTGGAAGATTTTCATCCTTTGCAGAAAAACTTTGAAGACCTCGGTTCATTGCAGTGCGGCTTTTGTGGTCCTGGTATGATTTTGGCTGCGAAACAATTGTTAGAAGAAAACCCAGAACCAACAAAACAGGAGATACAGGATGCTATCGCTGGGAACCTGTGTAGATGTACTGGTTATACAAAAATAGTTGAAGCAGTGGCGGACGCCGCAAAAGAAATGAGAGAAGAGCCTTAGAATATAATGGGAGAAGCTAAAGATGGTAGATAAAGTGAAAGTTAAAGAGCGGGAATCAACCCTTGAGGAACTTAGGGAAGTAAATGATGATTTGCGTCTCCCTTCTGTGCCTGAAAAGGTATCTTTTCCAATAGATGTAGTAACCCCGGAAGCGCGAACCCAGACACCGGCAGTGGGTCAGAGAGCAAGTCGGCCTGACGGAAGGATGCACGGGCTTGGTCAAACAAAATATATTGATGATATGAGCTTTCCCGGAATGATTTATGCAAAGATAAAGAGGGCAGGTGTAGCGAAAGCTAGGATAAAGAAAATAGATTTATCCGAGGCGGAAAAAATGCCTGGAGTAATGGCAACACTGATTGGAAGTGAAATCCCAGTAAATTCATTTGGTCCGTCTTACCAGGATCAGCCCATAATAGCGGATAAGTTAATTTATCATGCAGGTGATCCAGTGGCAGCAGTCGCTGCGACGACTGAACAATTGGCTGCTGATGCCTTGGAAAAAATTAAGATCGAATATGAACAACTTGAACCAATATTTGACCCTATTGAGGCTATGAAAGAATCGGCTCCTGAAGTTCATCCAGGGCAAGGAAATATATACTCTTCAAAAATCATACAAAAGGGAGACGTCGATAAGGGTTTCAAGGACTCATATAAAACTTACGAAAATACTTTCAGTACCCAGATGGTTGAACATGTTCCTATGGAACCCCATGCATCAATTGCTGAGTGGGATGCTAATGGCAGGGTTATAATTCACTCTAGTTTGGGGAGAATTACATTAGGTCGAGCGGATATAGCCCGTACTTTGGATATGCCAATTAATAGGATCAGGGTGGTTGCAACAGTCGTGGGCGGAAATTTTGGTGGTAAGAATGAGATAACTACTGAACCAATACTAGCCTTGTTATCGAGAAAGACTGGCAGGCCAGTAAAGGGAATTTATACTCGAGAGGACGAGTTCATGTCCTCTACTACTCGGCACCCGTTCATAATGGATTATAAAACAGGTGTCAGCGAGGAAGGTAAGATAATTTCTAGAAAGGTCAGATTGGTCTGTGATGGAGGTGCATATTGCTCTTGGTCCGAGACTACTCTAGGGAAGGCGTGTATTCTCTCTGCAGGTCCATATAATATTGAAAATCTCTATGTCGAAGCTTATGCAGTTTACACCAACAAAACGATGACAGGGGCTATGAGGGGTTTTGGCGCTCCCCAAGTTTGTTTTGCTTACGAATCTCATATGGATGATATAGCTAGAGACCTTGATATTGACCCGCTGCAGATAAGACGCATTAATGCATTTCATGAGGGCTCTGCAAGCCCGACTGGACAAGTGCTTCAAAGTGTAGTCGTAAAGGATTCTCTCGATGTTGCTGCAGATAGATTTGGCTGGGAGGAATGGCAGAAATGATACGTAAGGGTAAAGGCATTGGTTGCATGTGGTATCCAATAGGGTTCACTGTTGCTGCAAATCCTAGTGCCGCTACTGTTAAAGTTAACGAAGATGGCACTGCCACTCTACTCACTGGTACTGTTGAGACGGGGCAGGGATCGCTAACTGTGTTGGGGCAGATAGCAGCGGAAGAGCTTGGAATATCCACCGAAGATGTTCATGTGGTTTCAGCTGATACCGATGCTACCCCAATGGATACCGGTGCCATAGCCAGCCGTACCACATATGTTACGGGGAACGCTATCAAGTTAGCAGCTGAAAAGGCGAAGGAAATTTTATTTGAGGTGGCGGCTCCAATGTTAAATGTAAAACCAAGCCAACTAGAGGCTGCTGATAGAAAAGTGCAGGTAAAAGGTTTTCCTCAACGCTTTCTGCCCATAGATGAGGTGGCCCTACAGGCTCAATTTGTTCAAGGCCAGCCGCCAATTGGGAGCGCCTCTTACAATCCTCCAACTGTGGATATGGATCCAGAGACTGGGCAGGGCAAGCCATTTTCTACCTATGTTTATGCTACCCAAATAGCAGAAGTAGAAGTAGACGATGAAACTGGTGACGTAAATGTCACCTATATGGCCGCCGCACATGACTGTGGCACCGCTATTAACCCAATGCTTGTTGAAGGACAAATTCAAGGAGGTATTTCAATGGGTATTGGTTTTGCGTTACAAGAAGAGATGTTGTTTGATGAGAAAGGTGTCCAGATAAACCCAAATCTCACAAATTATATCATGCCTACGAGTTTAGATATGCCTGATATAGATGTAGATATTGTAGAAAACTTTGATCCAACAGGTCCTTTCGGGGCAAAAGGTGTCGGCGAGCCTACTGCTGTGCCAACTGCAGCTGCAATTTGTAATGCTATATACGATGCCGTCGGCGTTAGAGTAACTTCCTTGCCGGCGACAGCCGAGAAAGTTTTAGCGTTGATAAAAGAGAAAAACGAAAAAGATATCAAACAACTGTCTCCAGCAGAATAAATATTTTTTAACAGTGATTTTGTGAGAGTGTGATATGAACGCCGAAAAAATGTTACCTATTGATTTACTTAGAAAGCGCCGGTCCCTAGTAGCTGCCAAAATAGTAGATCCAGGTCCCACTGAGCACGAGCTTGGTTTAATAATAGAGGCTGGTCTCAGGGTACCAGACCACGGTCGATGTGGACCGTGGAGAGTTCAGGTTATTTCAAAAAAAGGCCAACTGGCTCTTGGTAAGTTGTACGGAGAATTATATAAAAGAGAAAATAGCGACGCCTCAGGGGAACAAATAGAATACTGGCTAAATCGCCCATCTAGTGCGCCTTGCCTTCTCGCTATTACTTGCCATATCAATCAAGCTAAAATTGAAAAAATTCCAGCATCTGAGCAACATTTATCTGTTGGGGCACTATGCCAAAATATCCTTAACGCTAGTCATGCCCTAGGTTATGTTGCTCAATGGTTAACTGAGTGGCCAAGTTATCACGATGAAGTGAAAAAAATACTCGGTCATAGTGCCGAAACAGAAATATCCGGGTTTATATTTATAGGTACGGCGGCTGAAGAACCTAGTGAACGTAAGAGAGTAAGCGCAGACGAGGTCGTTAGTTTCTGGGGTGGATAAAACAGTTATTTAATTTTGCAAGTTATTTTTCTACTGGATAACCGACAATGCTTCCCCATTCTGTCCAGGAACCATCATAAATAAATATATTGTCATGACCTAATATATGAGTCATAGCTGTCCAGGCAAAGGTCGCTCTATGAGAGAGTCTACAATAACACACCACTTCCTTGAAATTTTCTGGTAAACAGCCAACCTCAGCCAATTTTTGTTTAATATCAGATGGCGATTTGAAGGTATCGTCCTCATTAAGTAGTTCTTTATAAAACAGATGTTTCGCTCCCGGGATATGTCCACCTCTCTCTGCTCCATGGTCAAATTGACCATATTCCATCACTCTCTCTCCAGAAAATTCCTCGGGGCTTCTTACGTCCAGCAAAAATCGATCAGTATTTCCAATATTTTCAAGCAAATTTTCTCGGCCTAGTCGCATTTTGTCATATGGTTTCTGGATATTATATTTGGTGGTAGAGGTTTTAGTAATATCTTTTGTTACTTCTCTGTTTTCTAACACCCACTTTGTTCTGCTGCCGTCCAAAATTAATGTCTTGGGGTGACCTGCCATGGTTAATGCCCAATAAGCATAAGTTCCATATTGAACTGGGTCGCCATAAAGGATAATTGTGTCAGTATGAGAAATACCAACCTTTCCAAGACGTGTTGCTAGTGTATCTGGAGTAACAAATTGGCGGTCTGTGTCATGCCAACATAAGTCCTTCCAAAAAAAATTAATTGCCCCGGGTATGTGAGCTTGAAAGTAGGGCGCTTCATCCCCCTTTTTTGATGAAACTTCAATAATCTTAATCTTAGGGTCTGATAACCTCTCAGCTAACCACTCAGTTGATACAATTATTGATTCCATAGCTAATCTCTATCCCAAACTATTGACCAGTTTTTACCGGGTATTTAGGTGGCTTTCCATCTAAGACATCCGCTACATCTGAAGCAACAGTTGTCTGTAAGTCGAGTAAGGCATCTTCAGAATAGAAGCCAGTGTGAGGAGTCAAAATTACGTCTTGTCTTCCAACTAATGGATTATCCTTGGTAGGAGGTTCAGTTGGCAAAACATCTAAACCGGCCCCGGCAATTTCTCCATTCTCTAAGGCAACTGCTAAATCATCTATATTTACCAATGGACCTCGCGCTGTATTAATCAGAAATGCAGAGTTTTTCATTTTTTTAAAAGCACCTGCATTAAACATTCCCTCTGTTTCTTCAGTAAGAGGAGCATGTATGGACACAAAATCAGAAACACTCAAAAGTTCATCCAGTTCCATTTTTTTTACATTTAATTTATTAAAAACATCGTCTGGACAGTAAGGGTCTGCAGCGGCGACCTCCATACCAAAGGCCTGTGCTTTGCCAACAATGTTTTGGGGTATATTACCGAGGCCTATTAAACCCAGTGTTCTGCCCTTTAGTCTGGCAATAGGCACTACTGCCGGCATTTCCCATCGGCCATCCGAAACTAAATTATTTGAGAAAGTTATTTTTCTAGCTAAAGAAAGCATCAATGCCATTGCATGATCTGATACTTCCTCAAGGCAATAAACTGGGGCATATACCACTATTATGCCTTTGGCGGTAGCCGCAGGTATATCTATATTATCAATTCCAATTCCAAACCGTCCGATAACTTTACAATTTTTTAAACCATCTATTACTTCACTTGTAATTTGACCATAAGTTACAAGCACTGCATCAGCTTCGCTTGCGACAGATAGAATTGAATCCGGGGTTGGCTGTTCTGCCATAACTAATTCCGCATCTACCTTTGCAAGCACATCTCTCGCCGGGTCAAGAGTTGGAAAAACTGTATCGACTACAGCAACCAGTGTTTTAGACATATGAAACTCTCCCTAGAAGAAGTTAAATAGAGTTGCTCAGGTGAATAGCACTCCAATTGGGCACTTTCCAGCAAATATTTTTGGTTATGTTTAAGTATTATTGGGTACTAAGTAAACTAATATAAGGCAATAGCATGTTTATTGGATTAAGTTCCTAAATTCCTTATAAAGAAGCGAAAAATCATCCTCACTCATCCCATTTTTTACTGCAAGTTTAAGATATTTATGGGTGCTTTTGCCAATATTTGCAGTTAATCCCATTTTTTTTGCCAACTCAACTGCCATGCCAACATCTTTGTTTAGGTTGTAGATCCGCGAGCGAGCATCCCAGGTGCCGGACAGAATATGGTCTGGAAAGCGACGTTCACTAGCGTAATTCCGAGCATTTCCTGCGTTTACTATATCAATAACATTTTTGAGAGATATGCCTGATTTCTCTGCAATAAGTGCAGCTTCACATATGACTAAAAAGTTAGTATGGACAACCATGTTAAATATAATTTTCATAGTATGGCCGGAGCCTATGTCACCTAGATGGTATAGCTCACTGGTGAAGATTTTTAGAATGTGCTTGGTACGATTGAAAACCTTTTTATTGCCACCTATCATTAATTTTAGAGTACCCTGATCAGCTCCCGGGGCTCCACCCGTCATACCGGCGTCAAGATATTCCACATTTGTGGCGTTAGCTTGGTTTGCAAGTTTTTTTGTAAAGGAAGGATCTGACGTTGTAAGGTCATAAAGAACTAGCCCCCTTTTTGCATTTTCTAAAATACCAAATTTCCCCTTAAATAATTGCTGTATTTCTTTTGAACCTGGAACAACTAAAAATATCACTGCACATTTGGCACTCATTTCTTCTGGTTTGCTAGATACAGTTAGACCTCCCAGTTTTTTTATTGCTTTTGGGTTTAGATCCCATCCTAGTACATTATGTCCAGCATTGGCCAAATTGGTAGCTATGCCTGCACCCATATTTCCGAGTCCTATAACCCCAACTGTTTTTTGACTGTTTTTTGTCACTTTGCTGCAAACGTGGGTTATTTATAAAATTCTTCAGGATCGATCGGGAGTTTAACTTCTTCCCCCCGCTTTGCTGACAAATCCATAGCCATTGTGCACAATAGATTAGAGTGCCCTTCAGCTGCTGTTGCGTGAGGTGTTGGCGTCCCCATCATAATTCTTGTAAACCATCCAATGGTTTCTTCCCTCATGGGTCCATACAGCTGCCCGTTCCATAAATCTCCCGGCGGATAAGATGTAAGAAAATCGACGTGACGCTCAGGAGCCTCATAGCCTCCAGAAATATATCCTCCAGGTAGTCTTTGATTAGTTGCTAAAACCAGATCTCTATGGGTGTCCTCTATATCAATAACACCTTCCTTCCCAACGATACCAATCTCAAGTCCATATACTGTGCCAGGCCAGACCTCAGGAAGCGCCCAGGATATATTCATTGAAAATATAGTTCCATCATCCATTGTAAAAATACCAAAGGTAGAGTCTTTTGTACCCCATTCATTAAGAACTTTGTCTACTGACTTTGCGTAAACAGAGACAGGTTTTTTACCTTCCATCAGCCACATTGACATGTCCAATGAATGGGTTCCGGAGACGACCATCGGTGTTAAATTGTGGCGAGCATTGGTTTTCGCTATTGTAGCTATAGGCACCATTCTATTCATAAAGGCGCGCGTAGTTACAGTATGAACATCGCCAATTTGCCCAGTCATAAGCCGTTCTTTTACAGTCAAAAAACGTCTGCGAAAACGGTTGGTGTAGCCTACACAGGCATCTAATCCAGCTTCTTCAATTGCATTCAAGATTTTGAGTGAATCGCGAGCTTCCGTGGCAAGTGGCTTCTCAATAAAGAGTTTATGACCTCTTTCAACTGCAGCGAGCGTTGGCTCCGTATGCTTATTCTCATCGGTGATAATCATAACGGCATTTACTTCGGGCCGATTAATTAATTCATTAAAGTCATTTGTATAAAAGTCAGCGTTAGTATCTTCTTCTAATTTTTCCCCCAAGTCGTCATTAACATCACATAAACCAAGCCATTTGACCCCTGGATATTCCCGCGCGAATTTAGCTCGAATACGTCCTATTGTTCCACATCCAACTATAGCCAAACCTATTTCATTTAAGGTATCTGTCATCATTTCCTCAATTTCTAATATTTTAAATAATTTTTCGAGGAAAGTTTGTTCAAACTTTCCTAGCCGATTACAAATTTTTCCCCTAACGATTTTTATAAGTGTTGTAACTTGACCAAAATCCAGAGTCCTGATTAAATAATGCAAGTTAAAGTGTTTTATTAGCAAACATATTAACTAGTTAAAAAAAAAAAAATCAATACTGTTATGGTCTGGTATTTTCTCCTATTGGAGTATATGCGTTAAACCATAGTGGTCAAAAAGATTTTTGCGGTATGTAACCGCTGGTTCGGGAGGAGTGCTTGAAGCCGTCTAATTTTGATTATGTTAAACCGAAGACACTAGAGGAAACATTAACCTTGCTTGGTGACGGAGGGCGTGACTCGGTTATATTGGCTGGTGGCCAAAGCTTAATGCCTACTCTTAACATGAGGTTGTCGGCCCCAGATTTACTAGTCGATATAAATGGTCTCGATGAATTGTCCGGAGTTAAATTAGAGGGCAACCAAATTAGAATCGGAGCGTTGACCCGACATGTTGAGATAGAAAATTCATCGGTTATTGCTGAGAATTGTCCATTGATAGCGCTAGCTATGCCTCATATTGCTCATCCAGCAATTCGAAATAGGGGTACCTTTGGAGGAAGCATAGCTCTCGCAGATCCAGCAGCAGAATTGCCAGCTTGTATATGTGCGTTAGAAGCTCAAATAGAAATTGTGGGCGCGGGAGGTGGTCGAAAAATCGCTGCCAAGGAGTTTTTTAAGGATCTGTATGAGACAGATTTAAAGGAAGGAGAAATAGTAACTGCTGTGGAAATACCCGTAACTTCTCCAAAAACTAAAATCGCATTTGATGAATTATCTCGCCGACATGGAGACTATGCTATGGCTGGATTAGCGGTTAATGCTACTATGGAAGACAAGAAGATAAAGAATATTAATATCTGTTTCTTTGCAATTTCAGCCACTCCAGTTTTAGCAGAGGGTGCAGCCGGTATTTTGAATAATGGCATTCTAGATGATGTCTCTCTAGGTAAAGCTATGCAGCAGCTTGAAAGTGATTTGGAACCTTTACCCGACCTTTATGCTTCAAAAGCACTGAAAATGCACTATGCAAAGGAACTATTGAAGCGAAACTTGGAAGGTTGGATCTCATGAGCAAATTAGTTCAAGTAACGACAACTGTTAACGGCGAAAATGTAAGTCGTACAGTCGAGCCTAGAACCAACTTGGTCGATTTTGTAAGGTACGATTTAGAGTTAACGGGTTCACATGTAGGCTGCGAGCATGGGGTCTGCGGTGCTTGTACAATCAGGTTAAACGGTGACATAGTTAGGGGTTGCTTGGTGCTAGCAGTTCAGGCAGATGGCGGGGAGGTAGAAACAATCGAAGGTTTGTCCGAGAGCGGAAAAATATCAGATTTGCAAGATAGCTTTTTAACTCGTAACGCTGGACAATGCGGGTCCTGTACACCAGGCATGTTATTGACAGCTGATTCATTGCTGCAAGAAAATAGAGAGCCCACAAGAACAGAGATAAGAGAATATATTTCTGGTAATTATTGTCGTTGCACTGGATTTGAGGCGATTGTTGATGCGATAGAAATGACTTCCAAGAAACGTCAAGGGGAGGGCTAGCTTATGGCAGGTTCTGATGGCCTAAGTATTCACGATAGACCAAATAGTTATATTGGGAGAAGCGTGCCGCGCCCCAATCTGTCCCGTCTTTTAAAAGGAAGAGGGTCCTATGCTGATGACGTAAAGCTTCCTAGAATGGTACATGTTGCCTTCCTTCGATCTCCGCTGGCACACGCCGATATCGTAAAAATAGAAACTGATAAGGCCAGCTCTGCAACTGGGGTGATTGCGGTTTATAATGGAAAGGACCTAGCTAAGGTATGTTCCCCTTGGGTAGGCGTGGTGACACATCTAGAGGGGATGCGCTCTCCCCCTCAAAACCTACTCGCAGTTGACAGGGTTCGCTGGCAGGGTGAACCTGTGGTTGCTGTTGTTGCGCAGACTCGAGCCCTTGCAGAGGACGCAATTGAACTTATCGAAGTGAAATATAAGGAATTACCCCTAGCGGTAGATATGAAAACAGCCTTGGATGATGATACAGAAGTTATTCACAAGGAGTATGAAAATAATCTTTGCTGGGAGAGAAATGTAAATGCAGGTGATGTTGATGCTGCTTTTGCTGAGGCAGATGTGATAGTTGAAGAAGAGTTTCAGTTTGGGCGACACACTGGGGTAACCTTGGAAAGTAGATCAATTGTAGCAGACTATGACCCTGGTGAAGAGATGCTTACTTTATATCAGTCAACCCAGGCGCCACATATGAAACAGGCTCTATTTGCCAAACATCTTGAATTGGACGAACACAAGATACGAATAATATGTAGAGATGTCGGTGGTGCATTCGGTTTGAAGGCACATGCCTACGGAGATGAATTTGCTACAGCGGCAATCTCCAAGATTCTGGGCAGACCAGTAAAATTTGTTGCAGACAGAATGGAGTCATTTTTAGCTGATATTCACGCTCGAGATCACGTGGTAAAGGGTAAAATTGGCGTTTCTAAAGCGGGAAAAATTTTGGCCATAGAAATTGATGATCTCACTGGAATTGGTCCATATTCTGTTTATCCTAGATCAAGTGGGATGGAAGTTAACCAAATATGTAATCTTACTGGTGGCCCTTATAAGTTTGATAATTACAGGGCGCGTGGGAGAGTAGTTTTCCAAAACAAACCACCTATGTGCCAATATAGGGCAGTTGGCCACCCAATAGCAATTACCGTGACAGAAGGGCTCGTGGAAATGGCAGCTTCAGCCATCGACATGGAATCTATTGAAATGAGAAAACTAAATATGGTTGCGGATGACGATTATCCCAATAAAACTGTTTCTGGGATACCTCTGGAAAATCTCTCCCATCAGGCTTCGACAGACAAGCTGATGGAAATGGTAAATTACACAGAGATCAGGGATGAGCAAAAAAAACTCAGGAAGGAAGGTGTATATAGGGGTGTGGGCTTTGCAGCTTTGATAGAGGTTACTAATCCTGGGCCAGCCTTTTATGGCGTAGGTGGGGCTCCCATATCTGCTCAGGATGGTTGCTCCGTAAAGTTAGATGCAAAAGGTAACTTAATAGTAGGGACGAGTATTACGGAGCAAGGGCAAGGTGCTGAGTCTGTAATTTCTCAAGTGGTTGCAACTGCGGTTGGCATAACTCCCGATAAAATTAAGGTTATCAGTGGGGATACGGAAAACACACCCTATGGAGGTGGAACATGGGCATCAAGAGGCACGGGTATAGGTGGGGAGGCTGCTGCTAAAGCTGGAAAGGTAATTAGAGATAATGTACTGGACGTGGCAGGAATATTGCTGCAGAGCGAGCCCAATACTTTGGATATACAGAACAATCAGGTTGTTAATAAATCAGATGGCGCTGAAAGGATGAGTGTAGCAGAAATTAGCCGGGTTGTTTACTATCGGGGTGACACATTACCCAAGGATTTTCAGGCTGAAATGATGGCTGTACAGCACTATTTTCCAAAAAGTTATCCCTTTGCATTTACTAATAGTGTTCATTGCTGTCATTTAGAGGTTGATGTGAACACTGGTTTTATCAAATTATTAAAACACTGGGCTGTTGAAGATTGTGGGACTGTTATTAATCCACAGAACGTTGATGATCAGGTTCGGGGTGGGGTAGTGCAGGGAATTGGTGGTGCGCTGTATGAGGAATGCATCTATAATGAACAAGGGCAATTACTTAATGGCAATTTAGCAGATTATTTAGTGCCCATGGCTGTAGAATTACCAGATA
>Ga0111541_10000416_pt1 | contig 13865 bp, 15 predicted proteins | sample Knorr_S7_td_DCM__FD_83039 | JGI IMG/M metagenome (GOLD analysis project Ga0111541, IMG submission 83039) | Marine microbial communities from Southern Atlantic Ocean transect - Knorr_S7_td_DCM_ad_131m_LV_B (version 2) (version 2) | ecosystem: Environmental > Aquatic > Marine > Oceanic | place...
ATTTTCAATAGAACCACGTGCTTCTGTGTATGTTAATAAATCAGCAAGCAATTGACAGGGATGAAAACTATCAGATAGTCCATTTATCACCGGAACATCAGAATAGCTTGCGAATTCTTCTAGTTTTTGGTGTGCAAATGTTCTTAGCATTATGCAATCAACCATTTTTGATAAAACTCTGGCTGTATCTTTTAGTGGCTCGCCACGCCCAATCTGAGTTCCTGTTGGTGCAAGATAAATTGCATGACCACCAAGTTGCGCCATTCCGGTCTCAAAAGACACACGAGTCCTCGTTGAGGATTTTTCAAAAATCATGCCTAATACACGATTGTCTAATGTCGTTATGATTTTTTTTTGTTTAACTTGCTTTTTTAATTCTAACGCACGATTTATAATTGACTCCAATTCGTCGCGATTTAAACTTTTAAGCGTTAGAAAATGTCTGACACTCATAATCAATACCTTTTAAAAATAAATGAATACTATGTGATTCTGTAAGTTTATAACAAATGTTCTTTTAATATTTCTGTCAAAATTGATACAACTCTATCAATCTCTGATTCTTTCATAATTAGAGGAGGTAGTAATCTAATTACATTCCCAGAAGTGACATTAATCAATAATTTTTTTTCTAATGCCTTAGCAACAAGGTTTGTACAATTATTTTCTAATTCAATACCTACCATTAAACCTTTGCCTCTGATATCGTTTATACCTTTCATGCCTCCCAGAGATTGATTTAGTTCGTTCATAAAATAGCGACCAAGCTTAGCTGCGTATTCGTCCATACCATCCTTCTCTAGAATAGTTACCACCTCTAACGCAACCCTTGATGCAAGTGGGTTTCCCCCAAAAGTCGATCCATGACTTCCTGCAATAAAATATCCAGATGCTTTTCCTTTTGCCAGACAAGCTCCTATAGGCACACCATTTCCCAAAGCTTTAGCAATCGTAACCACATCGGGCAATACACCTTCATGCTGATACGCAAACCACTTTCCTGTACGACACATTCCGGTTTGAACTTCATCTACGATCATTAATAAATTATTTTGATCACAAATATTTCTAATAGAATTTAAATAACTATCATTGGGGACAACAATACCGCCCTCGCCTTGAATTGGCTCGATCATTATGGCAACTATATTTTCCGAAACCTTAACATAATCTTCTAAAGCCTCAACATTATTGTATGGCATATGTTTAAAGCCGCCTAATAGTGGTTTGAAACCATCTTGAACTCTTTCACCGCTCGCACTAATAGTTGCCATTGTTCTTCCATGAAAACTATTCTGCATAACAACGATTATTGGCTCATGAATCTTTTGATTATGCGCATGAAGACGTGCAAGTTTTATTGCTGCTTCATTTGCCTCAGCTCCAGAGTTACAAAAAAATGCATTATCCATCCCAGAGAGAGCTGTAAGTTTTTCAGCGAGTTTCTCTTGGAATGAAATACGATATACATTGGATGTATGAATTAATTTCGCTGATTGTTCTGCGATTACTTTACTAAGCGATGGATGTGAATGACCAAGTCCACAAACTGCGATACCACTTAAAGCATCTAAATAACGATCGCCTTCATTATCTATGAGCCAAGGACCAGCGCCTTCCTTAAACTCAACTGATAAAGGACTATAGTTACCCATCAAAAAATTGGTCATAAATTTTTCCTAATTATCTCTCTTCAAAACTAAACAATTATTTGTTATTTAAAAAATAACAAGCCCGGCCATAGCCGGGCTGAAAATATCTTATTGTAGTATATCTTTATTGCTATAGCGGCAATCCATGCCCGTAACCGACCATACACATTAGCATAGGTATGGATAGCAATGTATTTGTTCTTGATGCCATCAATGCTGTATTTTTTGCCTTTGCGATCTCATCTGCCGATGCATCAACAATACCTAAAATTTTCTTCTGATTTGGCCAAATCAAAACCCAAACATTAAAGAGCATAATTGTTCCTAACCATGAACCAACGCCTATCGTCGCCCCCATAACACCGCCCTTAAGCATAAAAGCATCATGCAAACTTATTGGGAGATAATAATGTAAGGCCGCAGCACCAGTTATCCATGTTAACAAGGCTCCCCAACGAAACCACCATAATGCACGAGGTGCTACATATTTATTGATAGCTGCAGGTCCAGGTCCACCTTCATCAGCCAAAGCTTCACCAACAGCCGGCACCTGAACAAAATTGAAATAATAGAGCAAGCCTATCCATATAACGCCAAAAAAGACATGCAACCAAACAATCAAAGACCACCGCTCCGCCATAGTTTCCAATATGGCTCCGTCATTATTAATACAAAAAGCAATTATAATAGCTAGAACAAAACCCAAAGTTATTGTCGCGCGTACTGATTTCAATGGATTCATAAACCTATTCTCCTACGTGGCAATTTAATTTTATTAGAATGTAATTAATCAAACTGGTTCAGATTATACTTACCTCTAGAGCGGCTTTCACCATCTTTTAATGCTATATTTCTTTGAATTTTTACGTATTTAGGGGTCGAAAAGATATAAAGGAAATAAAAACATGATTCTCGATTCTTTTTTTTATCTTTTTTGATATGATTTAGATATTGATTATATTATTTTTTTAGGAAGGATTATATGGACGCTGTTATCGAACAAATCAAAAGCACAATTACATCAAACCCTGTAGTTATCTTCATGAAAGGTACTCCAGATTTTCCTCAATGTGGATTTTCAATGCAAACATGTCAAGCATTAAAAGCATGTGATATTGAGTTTGGATTTGTTGACGTATTAGCACAACCAGAAATGAGAGAGAACTTGCCAAAATTTTCTGACTGGCCAACATTTCCGCAATTATTCATAAATGGCGAGCTTATTGGCGGCTGTGATATTGCTATGGATATGTTCGAAAAAGGCGAGCTTCAAAAAATGACAAAAGAGGCGGTTAATAAATAAAAAGTAGCGTCTCTAATCTATTTCATTCTCAATCCAAATACATTTTCCGCCGCTTTTTTCTTGAATAGATTCTAATAGTAGCTGATGTTTTGATAATTCAGTTTTAGTTGGCTCGATAATTATTTCTTTAGTAATTTTTTTATTAGTTTCATGTCCATTTTCATTTTCATTTGATTTTTTTATTTCTATTTGCTCTAACGATAGATCTGTCTGTCCTCCTGTCATTCCTAAATAAACATCTAATAAAATCTCAGCATCAAGTAATGCGCCATGTAGATCGCGATTAGAATTATCAACATCGTAACGTTTGCATAGAGCATCTAAATTATTCTTTTGCCCTGGATGTTTTTCGCGTGCTAGGAGTAAGGTATCGAAGACCTTACAATAATCTTCGACCTGCCCCCATTTCTTTCCCATTAATTTTAATTCTGAATTTATAAACCCAACATCAAAAGGAGCATTGTGAATGATCAACTCACTGTCTTTAATGAAATCAATAAAATCTTGAGCGATATCAGCAAAACGAGGTTTGTCAGAGAGAAATTCATTACTCAAACCGTGAACATTATATGCGCCATCCTCAATTTCACGCTCTGGATTAAGATATTGATGGAAATTACGTTTTGTCTCACGTCGATTAATTAGCTCGACACAACCAATTTCAATAATTCGATGGCCCTGTTTAGGTTCAAGTCCAGTTGTTTCTGTATCTAACACTATTTGTTTCATGCTAATAACTCATCAATTGCCTTATTTGCCAACATATCAACACGTTCGTTTTCATGGTGCCCACTATGACCTTTTACCCAGCACCAATCAACATGATGAACTTTACACGCCTCGTCTAATCTCTGCCAAAGATCAACGTTTTTTACTGCTTTCTTTGATGATGTCCTCCAATCACGTTTTTTCCATTCATCTATCCATTCTGTTATGCCTTGCATCACATATTTTGAGTCAGTCGTCATTACAACCTCACATGGTCTCTGTAATGCCTCTAGACCCATTATGGCAGCCATTAATTCCATACGGTTATTTGTTGTTTCCTTCTCGGAACCATAAAGCTCTTTCTCAGAATCATCGGATCTCAACAATACCCCCCAGCCTCCAGGTCCAGGATTACCTCGGCATGCCCCATCTGTGAAAATTTCGATTTTTTTTGTCATTATTTTTTTATTGTCAACCTTGATGTTGGTTCAATCGATTCTCCTGAAATAATATTCCTTCTTTTTTTCCAGTTTATTTTTATAGAACTCAATGGTGCTACACGTTTTTTTGCAACGACTATATATAACCCACCGAATATTGGATAACAATACTTCCCCAATCGCTCGAGTGGAAGAAATTTTTTTAATAATTTTTTATTTGATAATGGCGGTGAAAAGAAAAAATAGTTTACTTTTTCATATTCAAAATCGAGTAATGATAACCAATCCTTCAGTCTTGAAACCGAAATTAGTTTTCCACTCCATGGCATTCTGTTCCACCAACAAAAAATTAAATGCCATAACCCCCATAAACTAAATGGATTTATTCCAATAAAGACCACATAACCCTCGCAAATTAGTACTCTTTCAATTTCTCTTAATAATTTATGTGGATCGGTCGAAAATTCTAATACATGAGGCAAAATCAAAGCATCAACACTATCCATTGCAATTGGTAATTCCTCTGCATTTGTTCTAATAGCTTTTTTTATATCTTTTTTAAATTCGCTATTTTCAAGAAATAGAATAGTTTTATTTGATATCCTTGATGCTTTGAGATAGTTGAGTTCAGCACAGTAACCAAATTGCAATATATGATATCCAAATATTCTTGGAAGAATTTCCTCTAATTTGCTCATTTCTTCCGCATATACTGTCTCACCTAGAGGGCTTTGGTACCACTCAGAAAGTTTGTCTCTCAACGTTAATTCATTTAAGCTTTCGTAGTTCATTGTGTTTCATATTAATCGTTTGCAATCAAAAGAAGTAATTAAATTTACCAAGGATTTTAAATAATGCTAGAGATAATACCCGTAACAGCATTAAAGGATAACTATATATGGGTGGTAAAGAACAAAATAACATCCGATAGTTTGATAGTTGATCCGAGCGAGCATGAGCCTGTATTAAAATTGATTGAATTCGAGAAATTAAATCCTAGAGCAATACTCATTACTCATCATCATTGGGACCATGTTGGTGGAATAGTTGGTATAAGAGAGAAATTCAATATTCCTGTATACACGCCAAAAAAAGAACGTGTGGAGGGAGGTACAAACCCAGTTGGTGAAGGAGATACTATTTTCGTGTCAGAACTCGATATGGAAATCCAAATATTAGATGTCCCCGGACACACATCAGGCGCCGTAGCTTACTACACACGAAATATGGTATTCAGTGGAGACACTCTTTTTGCAGCAGGCTGTGGTCGTTTATTTGAGGGCACAGCTGAACAAATGTATGCTTCGCTATCAAAAATAAAAAATCTTCCGGCACAAACGCTTCTTTTTTGTGGTCATGAATATACTGTCGCGAATCTGAAATTTGCAGCGACCGTTGAGAATGGTAATGATATGATCAAAGAAAGACTCGCCGAGGCGATTAAAAAAAGAGAAGGGATGCAGCCTACATTGCCCACGACCCTAGAAACTGAGAATCAAACGAACCCATTTCTTCGTTGCAATGAAAAATCAGTTATTGATTCTGCTAGTAATTACGCAGGGAGATCGTTAGATAACCCCGTCGATGTTTTTGCTACAATAAGAGATTGGAAGGATTCCTTCTGAATGCGCAAAATTTTCCGAAAAAACAATAAAAAAAACAAAAAAATGATCAATAAAACATCAATTTACACAATAATATTAATCCCATTTATATTTTTTGGATGCGCACCTAAAGAAAAGATTGAGTCACCTGATACTGCTCAAACTTACGAAAAACCAGGCACTGTTGAAGCGGAGATCACACCTAGATCTGATGATTTAGCAATTATTCGAAAAGAGGAAGCGACACCCTCAAAAGAAACTGATGCACAAAAAATCTATACTGATTTATGGGTTATGATTCAAGACGGCCTTATTCTTGAGAGAAATATTGATAACAAAAAAGTAAAGGATAAAATCGCATGGTTTGCTCGAAATCAAGAATATATTAATCGGGTAGTAAAACGCGCTGAACCCTACTTATATCATATTGTAAATAAGATAAAAGAACGTGATATGCCTCTCGACTTAGTACTGCTCCCGGTGGTTGAAAGTGCATACCAACCTTTTGCGCTATCGCCAAGTAGAGCATCTGGAATTTGGCAATTTATACCCGCTACTGGAAAAAGATTTGGGCTAAAACAGAACTGGTGGTATGACGGGAGGCGTGATGTCGTCGCAGCTACTGATGCCGCACTTAATTATCTGGAAGTGCTACACAAGAGATTCAAGGGAGATTGGTTTCATGCACTTGCAGCATATAATGCTGGTGAGGGAAATGTTGAGCGTGCGATTAGAAAAAATAAAAAGAAAGGAAAGAAAATAGATTTCTGGAATCTGAGACTTCCTCCTGAAACGAGAAGTTACGTACCAAGTTTATTAGCAATTGCAGAAGTATTAAAAAATAACGATAAGTACAATATCAAATTTAATAAAATAAAAAATGAGCCCTATTTCGAAATTATTGATGTTGAAAGTCAAATTGATCTAGCAACTGTTGCTGATTTATCAAATCTCACAATGGATGAAATCTATACACTTAATCCGGGATTTAATCGTTGGGCAACTGATCCTAATGGGCCGCATCAATTAGTCATACCAATAACGAAATCAAAAGAATTTGAAACTAGACTTAAAAAGTTACCAAAATCAAAACGTATAGTATGGAAGCAACATATTATAAGTAAAGGTGAATCGCTTGGTCTTATTGCAGAGAAATATAAAACGAGCATAAGCGCAATAAAAGAGTCAAATAATCTCAAGGGGAACCTAATTCGTGAAGGAAAATCCCTACTAATACCTACTGCAAAAGAATCGAATAAATATTATTCACTAAGTGCTGATTCAAGACGGTTCAGGGATTTAAAAACAAGTGATGGAAAACAATATACCTATATCGTGAAACGTGGTGACAACCTATGGGATATAAGTCGAAAATACGGAGTTAGTGTTAAGCAGCTTGCAAGATGGAGTGGCATATCAACAAAAAGTTTTCTTAGGCCAAAGCAAAAATTAACAATTTGGATAAAAGAAGAGGAATCTAATGCTAGCAATCAAACAAAAGCGATCGCTAATAATCTGCCGGATTCAGATTATGTTGTAAAAGAGGGTGAATCTCTCTGGTTGATTGCAAGACGCTTTGATATCCATGTAGTAGAAATACTTGAATGGAATAATCTTAAAAAAAATACACCTATACAGCCCGGACAGATTTTAAAAATGCATTTGAGCAAAAAAAATGAAGAAGAAAGCAGGGATGCAATAGTGCTGTCAAATCAAAAAATTACCGAGTATGTAGTAAAAAAAGGTGATTCTCTCTGGTTGATTGCAAGACGCTTTGATATCCATGTAGTAGAAATACTTGAATGGAATAATCTTAAAAAAAATACACCTATACAGCCCGGACAGATTTTAATTATTCAAAAAGTACTGAGTGATGCCTAGTTTGAATTACTAATAATTATCATTAATTGAAATTAATTATAACTAGATGAAAAATAATATCTTCGATAACTATAACCCTCAAAAAACACTTTACAAAGCCTTGCTTGATGCAAGCAATGAACACGGAAAAAACTACGAAGTAATTGAGGACATCCAAAGAAAACCACTTAAGTATAGAGATATTATTCTACAAAGCATTGTACTAGGTAATTATATAAAAAGATTCACTACCGAATCTGAACATATTGGAATTATGCTGCCTAATGTTACCGCCCTACCAATACTTTTTTTCGCTTTACAATTTACTGGTCGTGTTCCTGCAATGTTAAATTTCTCCTCGGGCGCCTATGCAATAAATAGGTCGTGCAAAACTGCAAAAATAAAAACTATCTATACATCAAGACTTTTTATAGACAAAGCTAAGCTAGAGTCAGTTATAAAAGAATTACAAAAAAACTATTCAATATACTATCTAGAAGATATAAAAAAGAAAATAAAAATAAGCACGAAATTATTTTCATTAATCGCACAGTTTTTTATTTCAAAATACTATGATAGACAACACCCTAACAAAGACCCAGAAAAAACGGCTGTTATACTCTTTACCTCAGGTTCGGAAGGTGATCCAAAAGGTGTCGCATTATCCCATAGAAATCTGCTTTCTAACTATGCGCAAGTTAAATACCATATAGAATTCAGTGCATCTGATACAATGTTTTGCTGTCTCCCTTTGTATCATTCGTTTGGACTTAATGCAGGCTTCCTGATGCCATTATTTGGAGGTTCAAAAATATTCCTATACCCAACACCTCTTGATTATCGCCTTATTCCAGAATTTATTTCAAAACTTAAAGCAACTATTCTTTTCGGTACTAATACATTTTTTAAGGGTTATGCTAATTATGCCAAGCCTGATGATTTCAAAACATTAAAATATGTAGTTGCAGGTGCCGAAAAATTACATGGCGATACGATTAAATTATGGAGAGATAAATTTGGTCTAGATATTTTACAGGGTTATGGAGTCACTGAAACAAGTCCTGTGATATCAGTTAATGATTTAAAACAAAATAAAATAGGTACCGTGGGAAGTATTATGATAAATATAAATCATTATTTAGAGCCAGTAGAGGGTATAGATAATGGTGGACGCCTCGTTGTAAAAGGACCGAATATTATGCTTGGATACCTGCTTTATGATAATCCTGGAATTCTCCAACCTCCGTCAACTGCTAAAGGTGCTGGATGGTATGATACTGGTGATATTGCTAATGTTGATGATGAAGGATTTGTGACAATATTAGGACGCGCAAAAAGATTTGCTAAAATTGGAGGTGAAATGGTTTCCCTAACAGCAGTTGAGGAATTAGCAGCACTCACATGGCCGCAAGAAAAACATGCATGTGTAACAATAATCGATGAAAATAAAAGAGAGAGAATAATACTCGTCACAGAAAATAAAGAGGCAAAACTTAAAGAATTACAAAAAATTGCTAAAGAAAATCATATTAGTAAATTAAACATACCTAAAAAAATTGAAACTACTATCGATATTCCTATTCTTGCTACTGGGAAAATAGATTATATAAATCTTACAAAATTAGTTGCATTAAAAAATTAAATGAAAGATCTAGAAAAATATATTAGAAACATACCAGATTTTCCAAAACCAGGTATTCAATTTAAAGATATAACGCCTCTATTGAAAGCACCAAAAATATTAAATCAATCAGTAGAAATGCTAATAGAGCCATTTCTTAAAAAAGAAGTAACAGCAGTAGCTGGAATGGAGGCACGTGGATTTATTTTTGGAGCACTTGCTGCTCATAAATTAAATACTAGTTTTATTCCTTTAAGAAAACCAGACAAACTCCCCTACGATGTCAAACAAACCTCTTATGATCTTGAATATGGTTCTGCTTCATTAGAAATACATACTGATGCAGCAGGAGCTAACGATAATGTGCTGTTGGTCGATGATCTAATAGCAACTGGAGGCACAGCTGCAGCGAGTTGTAAATTAATTGAGGAATTGGGGGCGAAAATAGTTGGTTGTGCTTTTATTATTGAACTCGATTTTTTAAATGGGAGAGAAAAACTCGATAAATATGATATTCACTCACTAATTCATTATTGAAAAAAACGCTCTAGACTAACCCGCCATTTATATTAATTGATTCTCCCACTAAATAGGATGATTCATCAGAAGATAAGAAAACGACTGCCTCAGCAATATCATCTGGTGTGCCAAAACGTCCAAGTGGTATTTCTTTAAGACGCTCCTGATAAAAATCACCATCTATATTTTTTTCAGCAAAAGCTGTGATAATCCAACCGGGAGAAACCATATTGACACGAATTATTGGGGCAACACTTTTTGCAAAAGAACGTGTAAACCCAAGAACTGCCGACTTACTGGCAGCAAAAATTTGTGGATTCAAACCTTTAAAACCATGTATAGATAAATCCCAGCCCATGTTTACAATCACACCATGCCCTTGCTTTTTCATGATCTCGCTGACAGACCAGCAAGCGTTAATTGTTCCTTTTAAATCAGTCTCAATTAATCGCTCTAATTTATCAGCAGTATTAGCTGAAGCAGCATCGCCAGTGAGAATATCTGCGCCTGCATTATTTACCCATATGTCAATACGACCGAATTCATCGAGGGTGCTTTCAATTAAATGATTGAGAGATTTTTTATCGCTTACATCTGCTTGGATTAATAGAATTTTACTACTACATGATTCATTATTTTTTAACAGCATTTCAGCATTATTTTTAGACTTTAGATAATTAACGACAATATCTGCTCCTTCAGAAATAAATAGATTAGCAATACCTGCCCCTATACCACTGCTTGAGCCGGTAATGACAGCAACTTTATTTTTAAGACGTTCCATTGTTCATTTTACTCATATAACATTACGTAGTTATTTTAACGAGAAAACTTTATTTTAGTATGCCAGAAATTGCCGTTATTATCCCCACTTACAATCGAATCTCATTCCTAGAACGAGCAATTAATTCAGTACTCGATCAATCTTGTTCAGTGAATCAAATAATCGTTATAGATGACGGTTCAACAGATAATACAAAGAAAGTAATTAAAACAAAATATCCGCAAGTTACATATATTCATCAAAAAAATCAGGGTGTCAGCGTTGCTAGGAACAGAGGAATAATCGAGACTAATTGTGAGTGGATATGTTTTTTAGACTCAGATGACACGTGGCATAAAAATAAAATTCAAAAACAGAAACAAAAAATTAAAGAAAATTCTGAAATGTTATTTTGTCATACAAATGAAATCTGGCATCAGCATGGAAAAATTCTAAATCAGCAAAAAAAACATAAAAAATATGGCGGTTATATTTTTGAACAATGCCTACCATTTTGTATTATTTCACCATCTTCAGTAATAATTCATAAAAAAATATTCAATGAGATAGGATTATTTGATGAAGGACTTTTGGCGTGTGAGGATTATGATATGTGGCTACGTATATGCAGTAGGTATCCCGTATTATTTATCAATGAAGCATTAACAAATAAATATGGTGGTCATAGCGATCAGCTATCAAAGAAATATTGGGGTATTGATAGATTTAGAATAATTGCATTAGAAAAAATTATTCAATCTAAGAATCTTGATCCAGAAAAAACAAAAATAGCAAAAACCGAGCTACTTAAGAAAGTAAATATTTTTTTAAAGGGGTCTGAAAAATATAAGAGAAATAAATATCATGACATGTGTATCGCAATAAGAGAAAAATATGCTTAAAAAACTAAAAAATTATCTAAAAATATCAGATAAATTACATACAGCAGCTCAGCCTGACTATGATCAATTCAAACTGATAAAAGACAGTGGTGTTGAAATCATTATCAACCTAGCAGAAATTGATTCGCCAGGGGCAATTGAAAATGAATCACAACTGGTAGTTGAAAATATGATGGATTATATAAATATTCCAGTTGATTTTAAGCAGCCGACATCTGCTGAACTAGAATCATTTTTCAATATTATGATTCACTCAACTAGTAAAACAGTCTTAGTTCACTGCGCCTATAATTGGCGTGTTTCATGCTTTATTTACTTATATCGCATAATCAAGCTTGGAATAAGTGAAGAAGAAGCAAAAAGTGATATGCTTAAGATATGGGAGCCAAATAAAACGTGGCAATCTTTCATTGAGACAAATTTATCTAAGCAGAATCATAAAATAAAATGACAGTACATTTCTTTTCAGCTCTTTTTTGTGAAGCAAAACCTATTATTAAGCACTATGACCTTAGTAAACTAGAAAATTTAAGTACATTTTCAATATACAGCTCTAATGAAGGAGATATTACGCTCACTATCACAGGGATTGGTAAAAATAATGCTATTAAAGCAATAAAATATCATCACGACTCTATGCATACACATAAAAGTGATATTTGGCTTAATATAGGGATTGCAGGACATAAAAATATAAGTGTTGGTGATATAAGACTAATTAATAAAATAACCGATGATGAAGATAAAAAAAGCTGGTACCCACAAATAATTTTTAAGTCAGAATGTCCCTCTATCGACTTAGTCTCACTAAATGCTCCATCAACCAATTATAAAGCGTGTTTATACGATATGGAGGCGTCTGGCTTCTACCAAACTGCTATTCAATATGGAACTATAGAATTGGTGCAATCTCTCAAAATTATTTCAGATAATAGTAGAACATCTATATCAAAAATTAATGCAGAAAATGTTGAGTCATTAATTAAATTAAATATAGATGCTATTGAAAAAGTATTGTCTGAGCTGAAAATACTGGCAAAACAAATAACATCTGAAGAGAAGTTACCTAACTATTATGAACTTTTTATAGAAAAATGGCACTTCACACAATCAGAAAAATATAGGCTAAAAAGAATGCTGGCTAAGATAAATATTAGATATTCTAATGAAAATATTTTTGAATCCACCAATCACCTTGGAACGGGGAAATTAGTTTTAAAAGAATTAGAAAATAAATTAACTAATATTAATTTCTCTTTAAATTAATATGATAGATACCATATACATTGAAAATGAGATTGCGACACATCCGCGTACTAAAAAAATTCTCAAAAGATTCTCAAAAGCTACGCAAATTAAATGTGATCGTTATTCTGAAATTTTTAATCGCAAGTCTCAAAACTTTAGATTACAAAAGAATAATCCAGCATTAATTTTAGCTAAAAAACATAAGGGTATGGTGCTGCCAATACCTAAGCAATTTGGTATTGGGGCAAAACATAATTATTATTTTTCTCATATGTTGAATTGCATTTATGACTGCCGATACTGTTTTCTACAAGGGATGTTTCAATCCGCAAATTACGTTTTATTTGTTAATTACGAAGATTTTATCAATGATATTGAATCTCTAGTGAAAACACATAGCTCAGATGAGGTTCATTTTTTCTCGGGATATGATTGTGATAGTCTAGCACTAGATCCTATAACTCATTTCATATCTGATTTTCTTCCTTTCTTTGAAAAAAATGAAAATGCTTTAATTGAATTAAGAACAAAAAGTACGCAAATAGCTTCACTTTTGAAGAGGCCCGTTATCAATAATTGTGTTGTTGCTTTTAGCTTTACACCAGAAAAAATAGCAAGTCTTCTTGAACATAAAACACCAGCTATATCTAAAAGACTAGAAGCGGCGATAAAGTTACAAAAAGCGGGGTGGAATATTGGGTTACGTTTCGACCCTCTCATCTATACTAAAGATTTTACTGATCAATATAAAACTTTATTTAATAGAGTTTTTTCAGAAATAAATATAGATTTACTTCACTCTGTGAGTCTTGGAAATTTTCGACTTCCAAAAGATTATTTTCGGAAATTAGAAAAACTCTACCCAGAAGAATTATTGCTCGCATCTCCACTGGTAGAGGACGATGGAATTATTTCGTACCCAGGGGATTTACGAGATGAGATGGTCAAATTTTGCGAGAATAAAATTAAAAAATACACACCAAAAGAAAAATTCTTTCCGTGTTATGAAGTAGCTTGAAGATTTTATTTAAAGCTTATTATAAATCTCCCCGCCTTTCTCTCTAAATTCCTTAGACATTTCATCCATACCCTTTTCTAAAACCTGATCAATATCTTCAACACCTTTTTTTGCAGCATAATCTCTTACATCTTGAGTTATTTTCATTGAACAGAAATTTGGTCCGCACATCGAACAGAAATGAGCAGCTTTATGTCCTTCTTTGGGTAATGTTTCATCATGAAAAT
>Ga0111541_10000418_pt1 | contig 13858 bp, 13 predicted proteins | sample Knorr_S7_td_DCM__FD_83039 | JGI IMG/M metagenome (GOLD analysis project Ga0111541, IMG submission 83039) | Marine microbial communities from Southern Atlantic Ocean transect - Knorr_S7_td_DCM_ad_131m_LV_B (version 2) (version 2) | ecosystem: Environmental > Aquatic > Marine > Oceanic | place...
CGTATTTGATGTTCCTGGAATGGAACAATGGAGGCCAGAAAATTATAGCCTAAAAAGTCATGGACCAACTAGATTACGCGAAGCACTAACACACTCACGTAATTTAGTTTCAATAAGATTATTAGATTCTATAGGCCTTCCATTTGCACTTGAACATATTCAGAAATTTGGATTTGATATTAATCAACTTCCACAAAACCTTTCCCTAGCATTAGGTACTGGAGAACTATCTCCATGGGAATTGGCAAGAGGTTACTCAGTATTTGCAAATGGTGGATTTCTTGTCGAACCATACTACATAAACGAGATTAAAACCTATGACAATAAAATAATTTACCGGGCTAACCCCTCGGTTGTTTGTAATGAATGTATTGATGTTCAAAAAGAAATAACAATAAAAGAAAGTGATAAAGACATAAAAGAAAATATAACTGAATTAATCTATGATGACGTAGTAGAGCAAATATATTCTCCTCGCGTAATCAATGAAAAAAATATCTGGATTATGAATTCAATAACTCAAGATGTTATAAAGCATGGCACCGGTAGAAGAGCACTTGAGCTTCAACGCGCCGATCTATCTGGTAAGACAGGAACAACAAATGATCAACATGATGCTTGGTTTTCAGGTTTTAACTCGAATATTGTCACAGTGAGCTGGGTCGGTTTTGATAAATTTAAACCACTTGGAAAGCGTGAAACAGGTGGACGTGCAGCCTTACCAATGTGGATTGACTACATGAGAGTAGCGCTAGATAACACACCCAAATCCACTATGGCAAGACCAAAAGGATTGGTTACTGTTCGCATAGATTCAAAAACTGGAGAAGCCACAAATCCCTCTAATCCAGATGCAATATTTGAAACATTCAGATCGGAATATGCCCCAAGGAAACAAAAAAATAATAAACAATCTGACATTTTACTAGAAGATGATGGAGCGATATCTACACCTGAGCAATTATTTTAGTTATGTCGTATGAGTCTTAAATGACATGAAAACAAAAAAAGATTTCCTAAGAGTCGCGGTTCATACACCACTAAGAAGGACGTTCGATTATCTTCCTAATAAAGAAAATGAATTAAAAATATTAAAACCTGGAATTAGGGTTTCCATACCTTTTGGAAAACAAAGAAACGCTTCTGGTGTTATTATTTCGATAAATAGTAAATCTGAATACCCTTATCACAAATTAAAAAAAATCAATTATGTAATTGATGAAAGTCCTGTAATCGATAGCAAACATCTTGATCTACTAATATGGGCAAGCACTTACTATCATCACCCTATTGGAGAAGTTATTCATAATGCTTTGCCAACCCTTCTAAGAAAAAATGATAATACAAATAAATATGAAGATTTTTTTTGGTCATTATCAGAAAAAAATTCTATTTCTAATGCCGGATCTATAAAAATTTCAGCTATTCAAAAAGAAATAATTAAACACTTAAAAGAAACTGGAGAACCAATAAATGACTTGGAACTAAAAAAAATTTTTCCAAGTGCAAAACGTTCTTTGATCTCACTTGAAAAAAATGGTTTGGTAAGAAAAGAAACTAAAGGGAATGTGAAAATTAAAAAAAATAATACCAAAGAAAATATAACATTAAATGAATATCAGGATACTGCAATAAATAAAATTTTGGCGTCAATCAATAGTAACTGTGTTTATTTATTAGACGGATTGACTGGCAGTGGAAAGACCGAGGTATATATGACCGTAATGGAAAACGTTATAGAATCGGGTAACCAATGCTTAGTATTGCTGCCAGAAATTGGCCTCACACCACAACTAATACAACGATTTAAGAATAGATTTGATGTCCAAATTGGAATTCAACATTCTGGTCTATCAAACATAGAACGTCTCAAACACTGGCAAGACTCAAAATCTGGTAAAGCAAAGATTATATTGGGAACACGCTCCGCTATTTGGACGCCTCTTAAAAATCCTGGTATTTATATTATCGATGAAGAACATGACCTTTCATATAAACAACAAAGTGGATTTCAATACTCAGCACGTGATCTACTTGTAGTTCGCGCAAAAAAGGACAATGTTTCGGCCATATTAGGTTCGGCAACTCCATCACTTGAGACAATTTTTAATGCTAACAAAAATCGATATTCACATTTAATTTTGCCAAAAAGAGCTGGAGTAGCTAGACAACCCAAGTTTCGGCTGCTCGATATACGCGGTAAAAAAATGCATGGGCCTTTATCGTATATACTCATCGAGGAAATTAAAAAACATTTAAAAGAAAAAAATCAAGTTTTACTATTTTTAAATAGAAGAGGTTATTCAACATATCTGTATTGTCATAATTGTGGCTGGAAAGCAGAATGCGAAAGATGTGAAATTCCTTTTACTTATCACAAATCAAAAAATAATCTTAAGTGTCATCAATGTGGATCATCAAAAAAGAATATTAAATGCTGTCCATTATGCGAATTGGAACTACTTAGATTAGGGCATGGTACAGAACAAATAGAAGAAGTGCTGTCGAAACAATTTCCAAATTCAAATATTGCAAGAATAGACCGTGACACAACAAGAAAAAGAAATGCAATGAATAACTATCTAGAAAAAGTAAACACAGGAGAAATTGATATTTTAGTGGGCACACAAATGATTACCAAGGGGCATCACTTCCCCAATGTTACATTAACTGCAATAATAGATGCGGATCGTGGATTATTTTCAACTGACTTTCGTGCAAGCGAGAGGCTAGCACAACTCTTTATGCAGGTCAGCGGAAGAACTGGAAGAGGCAAAAAAGAGGGTACTGTAATTGTACAGACATACAGCCCAGATCATCCGTTATTTCATACTCTAATTAAACATGGATATAATCATCTATCAAAATCATTGCTGAAAGAAAGGAAATCATCATTATTGCCTCCTTATTCACACATGGCATTCTTAAGAGTTGAGGCGCATAATATTAATCAGGTAAAATATTTTATAAAAAACGCTGGCATGCATTTAAATAAATTCTCAAAAAATACACTGCAGCTATTTGGGCCAATTCCAGCATTAATAGAAAAACATAGCGGGCGATTTCGTTATCAATTAATAATTCAAGCATCTAATAGAAAAAATTTGCATGCTCACATGGATAAATGGTTGCAAAAATTGGAAACAATGAAAGGCTCGAAAACGGTTCGCTGGTCACTTGATATTGACCCACAAGACATGAGCTAAAATTAATTATGAACAAAAAAATAAAAATCACCTTATCGCTTCTCTTCTTTGCTATAACAAGTACAACTCCTGTTTTAACAGAAGATCTAGACGTCAATATAAGTCAAGAAATAAGTTTTATTGATGTTATTCACAATGGTGAAAAAATACGAATAAAAAGAGAACAAAATACCAAAAATATGGTTAATCCTGAGTTTGGTAGAACATCAAGAAAATGTCCGCCATTTTGCATACAGCCAATGAATTTAGGAAATGGAGTTGAAACTGTAGGAGAATTAGAATTACTGGGATATTTAAAAAAAATATCTAATGGTGATGAATCAATAATTGTAATTGACTCGAGAACAAAAGATTGGGTAAAGAAAGGAACGATACCAGGTTCTGTAAATATTCCATGGAAATTATTAAAACCAGAAGCAGGTGCTGATCCTTTTGAAATTGCTGAAATTTTAGAGAAGGAATTTAATGTAATTAATATTGAAGGATTATGGAATTTTTCAAGCGCAAAAACATTGGTGCTTTTTTGTAATGGCATGTGGTGTGGGCAATCACCCTCTAATATCAAAACATTACTAAGATTTGGATACCCAGCTAACAAGCTTAAATGGTACCGTGGTGGTATGCAAAACTGGGAAATTCTAGGGTTTACTGTAGTTAAATAGAACAGCCCAATTGAAAAAACAACTCCAGAAATTATTATACCAATCCCTTCAAGTTATCAAATCTGAAGGTATGGAAATCTCAATTGAAAAAGAAGATATAAAAATTGAATACACTCGCGATTTAATTCATGGTGACTTTGCTTCCAATATCGCAATGTTATTGGCAAAAAAAAATAAATGTAAACCCCGTGAATTAGCAAACAAAATCTCTGAAAATCTCCCGCAAACGGATTTTATTGCGCGTACTGAAATTGCAGGTCCTGGCTTTATTAACTTTTTTCTAAACCAAAATGCGTATTTATCTGTCGTCCTTGATATTTTAGAAAAAGGAAGCAGCTTTGGTAATTCTAACATTGGAAATAATCAACCTATTTTAATCGAATTTGTTTCAGCAAATCCAACGGGGCCATTACATATTGGACATGGACGAGGAGCAGCTTACGGCGATGCCATCTCTAATTTACTTAATAAAATAGGATTTGACGTGGACCGTGAATATTATGTCAATGATTCTGGTAGACAAATGAATATATTAACTTTGAGTATTTGGTTGCGCTATTTAGAGCTCATGGGTAAGAAAATTAATTTCCCTGAGAAAGCATATCAAGGTGACTATATCAAAAAAATTGCTCATGAAATAAAAGAAAAATATGCAGATGAATTTTTAATTTCAAATATACAGTCATTAAATCTCTCTAATAATAAAAATGATGAGGAGGAAATGCTAGATAGTATGATTAATTCATGCATCAATGAGCTTGGTGAAGAAAAATATACTGTAATACATAAAATTTCTTTAGATTCTATTCTAACCTCAATAAAAAAAGATTTATCAGATTTTGGGGTAACATTCGATAAATGGTTTTCAGAAAACTCACTAATGAAAACAGATTCTTTAAATAAATGTGTATCTAAACTTGAGATTAATTCGAAAATTTATGAAAAAGATGGGGCTAAATGGTTTCGCTCTAGTGACTATGGTGACGAGAAGGATCGTGTAATTATGAGAGAAAATGGTCAATCTACCTATTTCGCGTCTGATATTGCCTATCATGTATCTAAATATGAACGTAAATATAAAAAAATTATTAACATCTGGGGTGCTGATCATCATGGTTATATCCCGCGTGTTAAAGCCTCCATTGAGGCGTTAGGTTACTCCCCAAAAGTACTCGAAATATTGTTGGTTCAATTTGCTGCTCTTTTTAGAGGTAAAAAGAAATTACAAATGTCTACACGTTCCGGAAAATTCGTTACTTTAAAGGAGCTAGTCATGGAGGTAGGTAAAGATGCTGCGCGTTTTTTTTATGTAATGAGAAAAAGCGAACAACATTTAGATTTTGATATAGAGCTTGCTAAGTCTGAGTCTAATGATAATCCGGTCTATTATATACAATATGCTCATGCAAGAATTTGTAGTGTATTTAACCAAATGAAAGAAAAGAAATATGCTTTTACTAAAATAAAAAATATATCAGACCTTTCTGTGCTCGATGAACCTCAAGAAATTAGCTTATTATCATCTCTCGCAAAATATCCTGATGTAATTGAAAGTTCAGCTATTACTTATGAGCCTCATCAATTAGCATATTACTTGAAAGAACTTGCAAATTATTTTCATACCTATTACAACGCTAATCAATTTCTTGTAGATGATGAAAAGCTTAGAAATGCTCGTCTTTCACTTATAGATGCAACTAGGCAAGTTATAAAAGATGGGTTGTTGCAACTAGGTGTAAGTTCCCCTGAGAAAATGTGATGTCAAGAGACTATAAAAATATAAAAAAAAGTAAAAGTAACCCCCAAGGAAAAAATTCGGGTAATTTTTTCGCATTTTCAGTTGGAATAATCATAGGTGTATTTATAACATCTGTTTTCATTTTTAATCAAAATAAAAAAATATACTCAAAAAAATCAGAATTGGCCATCAAGAGTAACTCTGAACAAAAAGACAAAACTAATGAGATTACTACTCCTGAGATAGAATTCGAATTTCCGACAATATTGGAGAAAAGAGAGGTCGAAAAAATTGCTGAAAAGAATTACGATCAGTTGGAAGCTGATATTAGTGAAAGTGAAGTATATGAAATATATATTCTACAAGTGGGTTCATTCAAAAATCAAAAATCTGCAGATACTTTAAAAGCAACATTAGCTTTTTCCGGCTTATCATCATACATAAAAAAAAAAGATATATTAGGAAAAGGAATCAGCTATCGAGTACTTATTGGGCCATTTGAAGATGTAAAAGAACTTGAAAAAGCAAAGAAAATACTATCGAGTAATAATGTAAATTCAATAACCTTCAAACAAACAATTGAAAGTAAATCAATGTAATTTATAAGAAATTGCTGATTGCTTGTATAATTCATAAAGCCTAGGCATAGCAATTAGTTGAACTACGTCACTAAATCTCAAACCTATTGGTCAAACAATAACAAAATTCTGCTACTTTATTAGCGTTAACCACGCTGGAGAACAGCATTATTATAATAATAAGCTAGGAAAGTAAAAATCTAATTAATGAGTGAATATAAACGAACTGCTGTTCTTGTGGATGATAATGAATCTTCACACAAATTTTTTCTACGATCCGTGGAAAATTTATCTATTGATTTAAAGGCATATCGTGACACCGATACTGCAATGAAATTTCTTGGCGAAAATAAACCGAGCATACTTTTCTTAAATATTATATTGCCAGATAAAAATGGTCTTACTTTTTTAGGAGAACTCAGAAAATTACCTCTACATGCTAAAACACCAGTGATTATGCTAACATCTAATGATTACTCTCAGGACCGAACAGTTGCATCAGAGCTTGGTGTGCTAGATTTTATTGTTAAACCGATGTCAATGCGTACTATTACTAGTATAATGCTCGACTATATAAAATAATAATTTGTTTATTGTAGTTATAATTAAAACTAAGATTTTTTGAGCATGACAAAATCATATATTCGTTTTTGGGGTGTACGTGGTTCATATTCGGCGCCATTTGAAACCTGCCTTAAAACAGGAGGCAACACTCCATGTGTTGAAATCAATGTTGATGGTCACACACTTATTTGTGATGCTGGTAGTGGAATCATCCCTCTTGGTAACAAATTACTTAATAACGAAAAAAACAAAGACATACTAATTCTTTTAACGCATTTTCATTGGGATCATATTTCTGGTTTGCCTTTCTTCGGGCCAGCTTTCCATCCAAAATATAATATAAGTTTCTTCGGGCCAGGAGAATCAAAAGAAATCATAAAAAAATATATTGATGACCAAATGAAAGCACCTTATTTTCCTGTAGGCACTGAAGAGTGGGTAGCAAATATTTCTTATTTAGACCCGAAAGAAAAAAATATTACATATGGACCAATGGAAATTTCTTATTACAGCGCTTATCACCCAGGAATAACATATGGATATAAGATTAATGTTAATAATAAAACCATAGTATATATCCCTGATAATGAATGCTTATCACCCAATAAACCAATTGAAAATCCAGAGGAGTTTTCAGATGAAGAAATTACCATCCTTGAAGAAATGACACGCGAAGAGTATAGAGCAGAAACAAATACGATTGAAAATACAGATATCCTAATTCATGACGCGCAATACACTCCAGAAGATTATGAAAAGAAAAGGGGTTGGGGACACTCATGTTACACAGATGTCATTAATATGGCTATCGATGCTAATGTTAAAAATTTATTTTTATTTTCGCATGACCCAAATAATAATGATGAAATGATCTCAAAGATCTTTGAAGATTCAAAAAAGATAATAAAAAATAGGGGCTCTTCACTAAAGTGCTTTATTTCGACTGAATCATTAAAAGTCAGTTTAGACTAGTAATCAAAATGCAAGTTATAATAAATGGATCCCCATACTCGATTGAAAACAATTCTTCTATAAAAAATTTAATAGAACACTTAAGTGTTGATGGAAGATATGCAATTGAAATAAATAAAAATATTATACCTAAGAGTCAATATTCAAAAATAAAAATTAATTTGGGTGATAAAATTGAGATCGTAAAAGCCATTGGTGGTGGTTAATAATATTTTATTTTTTAATAAATTTTTATGAAATCTAATCATATCGACAAATTTAATATAGCAGGAATCAATTATTCTTCCAGACTACTAATTGGAACTGGGAAATATAAAAATATTGAGGAAACACAATCAGCAATTAACAGCAGTGGTGCCGAAATTGTAACAGTTGCAATTAGACGTACAAATATTGGGCAAGACAAAAAAGAACCAAATCTGCTTGACATCATCTCTCCTGATAAATACACAATATTACCAAACACAGCTGGCTGTTATGATGCTGAGTCTGCGATTAGAACTTGTCAATTAGCTAGAGAATTATTAGATGGACATAACCTTGTAAAACTTGAGGTATTGGCAGATAAAAAAACACTTTTTCCTGACATCACACAAACTATGGAAGCAGCAACAAAACTAGTTAACGATAATTTTAATGTTATGGTCTACACAACCGATGATCCAATTGTTGCAAAACGTCTTGAAGAAATCGGTTGTGCTTCAGTCATGCCTCTTGCTGCTCCGATTGGATCAGGTCTTGGCATTCAAAATGTTTATAATATTCGTACTATAGTTGAAAACGCATCTGTGCCTATAATTGTAGATGCTGGTGTTGGCACTGCTTCTGATGCGGCGATTGCAATGGAACTTGGCTGCGATGGAGTGCTAATGAATACGGCGATTGCTGAAGCAAAAAATCCGGTGCTGATGGCAAGTGCTATGGCTAAAGCTATACAGGCAGGGAGAGAAGCATATCTGGCTGGACGTATGCCAAAACGGGCATATGCCAGTGCTTCATCGCCTCTTGATAGTCATTTTATTTAAAACATATATGGACATTATGAGTAACAACAAGATCGTTACGAGAAATCATAGCAGACCTATCAAGAGTTATGTAAGGCGAGAGGGAAGACTTACTAAATCTCAATCGAATGCATTAGATAATCTTTGGATAAAATATGGAGTTGACTATCAGACGGGGGTAATGAATTTTAAAAAAATTTTTGGAAGGTATGCTCCTATTATTTTAGATATAGGAGTTGGGACCGGAGATTCAACCGTTAGTCACGCATTAGCTCATCCTGAGAATAATTATTTAGCTGTCGAAGTACACCGTCCTGGATTAGGACAACTTTTGAAAAAAATAGAGTCCCTTTCATTAAAAAATATAAAGTTAATCAATCATGATGTTATTGATGTATTAGAAACTCAAATCCCAAATTATTCTCTAAGTCAGGCATTTATTTTTTTTCCTGATCCGTGGCCAAAAAAGAGGCATCATAAACGTCGACTTATTAATAAAAAAATATTTAAATTAATGAAAAATAAACTTGCTGCTTATGGACGTTTACATATCGCAACAGACTGGAAAGATTATGCAGATTATATAAATGAGCTGAACGATCATAATTCTGAACTAATTAATCTAGCAGGGAAAAATAATTTTTCTCCCAGACCAATATGGCGAAGCAAAACTAAGTACGAGCGTCGTGGCCTAAGTCTATCGCATAAGATTTATGACTTTTGTTACGGTTTACCATAAAAAATTAGAAGATAATATGATCGAAGGAATCTATTGCCTCAAATTCTTCCGTATTTTGATTTGGTCTTTGGCTATTAGGCTTAGCAACAGATAACAAGTGTTTAATACCAAATTTTTTAGCAGTTCTAAGCACACTTAAATTATCATCAATCAACAATGTTTTACTTGTATCAAATGGCATCGTATTTCTTAATTTATGCCAAAAAGCATTTTCCTCTTTAGCATGGCCAATTGAATGTGAACTAATTATTCTGTCAAAAAAGACATCTATGCCAGTTACACCGGCTTTCATTTTTATCAGATCCTCATGTGCATTAGTCACCATTGCAACTGAAATTTTTGTGCTATTTAAACGCTCCAGAAACATTTGAGCATGTGGTCGGTACTTAATAAGATGGGTCAAATCTTTTTTTAATTTTAATATATCGAAATCGAGTTTTTCGGCCCAAAAATCTAAGCAATACCAAGAAAGTGTGCCAGCTTCTTGCTTATACCAGTCCAGCAGTCTTATTTTGGCTGTTTGAGGATTAAGATTATTCTGTTTAGCCCAGTTTTCAGGCAAATATTCATGCCAAAAATAATAATCAAAATTTAAATCTAACAATGTGCCATCCATATCCAGAAGCACAGTATTTATCTCTTTCCAATCAATTTTTGGTTCCATGTTTTCTAAAGACATATAAAATAGATAGTATGTAATAGGATATCAAAGTCACATAAATGAATACAATTGATCATAAAAATCTACCAGAAATTCTCTTTGAGGCTAATCAAATAGCACAGAGTGCTGGATTAAAAATTTTGGAAATCTACGAGACAGATTTTTCAGTTGTCAAAAAAGATGATAATTCCCCGCTCACACTGGCCGACACAGAGGCGCATAAAATAATTTGTGAAAGTTTATCTAAATTGACACCAAGTATTCCGATATTATCGGAAGAATCTTCACATATAGACTTTTCGGAGAGAAGTCGCTGGTCTCAGTACTGGCTCGTTGACCCACTTGATGGAACGCGTGAGTTTATCAAAAAAAATGGTGAGTTTACCGTGAATATTGCATTGGTTGATGGAAATAAACCAATTCTCGGGGTTGTCTATGTCCCAGTATCTGAAACGAGTTATATTGCGACAATAAATTATGGTGCACATAAATCGGTTAAAGAAAATGATTTAAAAAAGATATCTGTAAGAAAAGCTGATATAAATAATATTACAGTAGCTGGTAGTCGCTCGCATGGTAATGATAAACAAAAAACTTTTATCTCAAATATTAAGAATGCAGATATTCTCTCTATTGGTAGTTCACAAAAATTTTGTCTTATTGCAGAAGGCAGAGCAGATGTTTATCCAAGATTTGGTCCTACATCTGAGTGGGATACGGCTGCAGCTCAATGCATTGTCGAAGAATCAGGGGGTTGTGTTGTCGACGAAAACTTTAAACCGATTCAGTACAATACAAAAGATTCTTTAATAAACCCCTCTTTCTTAGTTATTGCGGACCTAACTTTTAATTGGCAACAATATATTAACTAATAAGATCTATTCAAATGAAAATGAGAATTATAATTTTTAGTTTATTAATATTACAGGTAACTTTGCCTGTATCAGCAAATAGCATGTACACCGCTGAAGTTATCGCGAGTTCACTAAATGTAAGATCTATACCTGATAATGAAGGTCGTATTATTGGTTCTTTATACCGAGGACAAAAAATTTTAGTTGAAACAACATCAACTGAATGGGTTAAAACGAAACTGGAAGGTGATCTAATTGGGTATGTATCCTCGATACACCTAAAGATGATTGATACGTCTACAGCTGGGGAAAATCCTATTAGTGTGGACGAAATTAAGTGTAAACCTAAATTATCAAATATAAAACTGAGCATTAGAGATGCAGATATGCCATGCAAGAATAGTATTGAAAAAAGCGGTCTTGGATCATGCACTGCAAAATTTATTGTAGACATTGAATCTACATGTACTGAAATAGCAGATGTTAATATCGAATGTGGTGCAGGGTTTAAATATGATACAAATAATAGTTATACACCATACGAAACGGAAAAAAAGAACACGGGCACTGTCTATGTAGATAAAGGTTTTGGTACAACTACTATTGATGTAAAGCTAGTGTTAGCAGATATGACAGAACCTGTTATAAAAGTCGAACTGGTGAATGGTATGTGCTCCGTACTAGATATAAAAAACTATAATTAATATAAATCAATAAAAAATTCTAAAGGTAATTTTAAAATTATAAAAATAAAAAATATTACTATATTCATATTATTGTTTTCTATTCATATTAATTCAGAAAGCATAAAATTAATACCTTACCACCATATGGATGACGGAACATTCCGTAATCCAGAGGGAAGTCCTGAACCCGATCCTAATAAAAAATTTTCTTTTTATACATTTAATAAAGAAAAAAGAAAAATACAAATAGATATACCAAACAATCATGTCATCAAAAAAGAAGATGCGCTTAAAAAATTAAAAAAAATTGCTAATGATGACTATATTACTTGGATTGGGCACGCTACTTTTTTAATTAAGTTGGGTAATACAATAATTATTACTGATCCTTATTTTTCTGAAAATGCAGGACCATTCACCTTTGGCCCAAAAAGATACATAAATCCATCTATTGAATTAAATGACTTACCAAAAATTAATCTATTGTTATTAACACATAATCACTATGATCATTTAGATTATAAAACAATCAAAGATTTTCCATATAAAAATGCCAGGGTTTTAGCGCCATTAAAACTAGGCAAATATTTCAATAGCAATGGGTTTGATGATGTAAATGAAATGGACTGGTATGATGAAATAAAAATTGATGACATTACTATAACTTTTTTACCTGCTGTTCATTGGTCAAAACGAACATTATTCGATAAAAATAAAACATTATGGGGAAGTTTTTTTATAGAATACAAAGGTATAAAACTATTTTTTTCATGTGATACTGGCTATGGAAACATATTTAGGAAATTGGGAGAACAGTTTGGCCCTATGGATATCACCTTTATTAATATAGGCGCATATAATTTCAGACCTATGTTTGAAAAATCAATTTATCATGCTACTCCTGAGGAGGCGCTAAGAATTGGTCAAGATCTAAATAGTAGAAAAGTATTAGGAATGCACTGGGGCACGGTATTATTATCTTTAGGAGATCCTTTTGAACCACCAATAAGGTTTAAAAAAGCTGCAAAAGAATATGGCTTTGCAGAAAATGATGCAATTATCTTTAAAATTGGGGAAAGCAGATCATTGAAAGATCTGCTGAAATAAAAATGTTTAAGTTTGATAACAGCTATTCAAGATTGCCAGAAAATTTTTATGAACGCATAGATCCAATTGCAGTAAAAAATCCAAAACTAATTCGTTTCAATAAACTACTAGCAGAAGAGATTGGTTTGGACCCAATTAAAGACAATAACCATCTTGAGACGATTTTTTCAGGTAATGTTTTACCAAAAGACTCAGACCCAATCGCATTGGCTTATGCAGGTCATCAATTTGGTCACTTTGTTCCTCAATTAGGAGATGGACGTGCCGTACTACTGGGGGAAGTAAGTAATCATGATGGGTTTCGATTTGATATTCAGTTGAAGGGTTCTGGACCAACATCTTTCTCAAGAGGTGGTGATGGGCGTGCCCCCCTTGGGCCGGTTATTAGAGAATACATTATGAGTGAAGCTATGCATTTTCTTAATATTCCGACAACCCGCTCTTTAGCGATGGTTGCAACAGATGAATTAGTATCGAGAGAAACTTTATTACCTGGTGGAGTTCTAACACGCATTGCGTCCAGTCATATACGTGTTGGGACATTTGAATATTTCGCTGCGCAAGGTGATCAAAAAAACTTAAAGTTATTAGCAGACTATGCAATCAATCGCCATTATTCAAATATTGATGAATCAAATAATCGTTACCAGATTTTTTTAGAGTCAGTTTGTGATAAACAGGCCTCGCTCATTGCTAAATGGATGGAAGTTGGTTTTATACATGGTGTTATGAATACAGATAATACGTCTATCTCAGGCGAGACTATAGATTACGGACCATGTGCGTTCATGGATTCTTACCATCCTGGAACTGTTTTTAGTTCAATTGATCATCATGGTAGATATGCTTATGGCAACCAACCAAATATAGCGCAGTGGAATCTAGCGCGTTTAAGTGAATGTCTGCTGCCCCTAATAGACAATGATAGTAATAAAGCGATAACTATAGCAGAGGAAATTCTCGATTCTTTTGGAAGAAAATTTGAAGACTACTGGTTCAATGGGATGTGCGAAAAAATTGGATTGCCGGGAAGCAAAAAAAATAACCGTGCTTTACTTCAAGACTTATTGAAACTAATGCAAAAAAA
>Ga0111541_10000422_pt1 | contig 13802 bp, 13 predicted proteins | sample Knorr_S7_td_DCM__FD_83039 | JGI IMG/M metagenome (GOLD analysis project Ga0111541, IMG submission 83039) | Marine microbial communities from Southern Atlantic Ocean transect - Knorr_S7_td_DCM_ad_131m_LV_B (version 2) (version 2) | ecosystem: Environmental > Aquatic > Marine > Oceanic | place...
AATATCTCCATTAAATTATTATGCTATCACTAAACTACAGATAGATTATTACATTCAAGACAACCTAGATAAGTTCTCATCCATTCAAAGTTTCAGATACTTTAATGTGTATGGAGAAGGAGAAGATAAAAAAGGAGATCAAGCAAGTCCTGTACATAAGTTTACACAACAGATAAAAGAAACAGGTAAACTAAAACTGTTTGAAGGATCAGGTAAGTACCTAAGAGATTTTATCTGGGTTGGAGATATAGTAGAAGTCGTTCTTAATAATGATAAACCATCTGGCATCTATGATCTAGGAACCAGTAACCCAGTCAGTTTCAAAACTGTTGGTGAATTAATAACATTAAAATATAAGGGGGAAATAGAATACATTCCATTCCCAGAACATCTAAAAGGAAAATATCAATATCTAACTATCGCAGAGAAGGTATGGGACTATCAATTTATAAACATAGCACAATATCTTAATCTCCTTTGAATACTCTATGAGAATCCTCATCAAAATGTTGAGTGGAAAATTCAAATAATTCAGAATCTTCAAGAGCAACCATCTGATGTCTCATCTTTCTTTCAATATGAAACTTATCACCTGGTTCTAAAACTATACTTTGAGATAGTCCTATATTATTATTATAACCATAGAAGAGATGTATCTTACCACTCTGTAAGTAAAAAGTTTCATCTTTTAAAAGATGATAATGCCAAGAACATCTCTTACCTTTCTCAAAAAATAAAATCTTACCACAATAATCTGGGGTATTACATATCCACTTCTCGTAACCCCATCCTTTAGGAACAAATTTTATATCGTTATTATTCATACAAAATTAGGACCAGATCCCCATCCAGTAACAACTCTTCTCTTACCTTTTGTAACAGTAGTCACTCTGTGTACTATAAATGATGGTAATATTACTATTTCTCCTCTACCAAGTTTAATATTTTTATCCTCTACACCAAGTCTAAGTTGAAGATTACCACCCTCATACTCACTTACATCAGAAAGACCTATCATAAAAGAAACCTTTCTTTGATTACCCTTCATTCTCCTAGCAGGAATATCTATATGCCAATCAAACCTACCCTTCTCCTCTGCCCAATATTCTAAGTATTGAAGTGGTTCCCATCCAATAATATTATACCCCCACAAATCATTATTAACAGCTCTAACTAAATCAGAAATATATTCATAAACATCTAATAATTCCTCACTAAAATTATCACTAGTCATCCAAATCATTTTTGTAGATCTTATCCTCTCATCATCTGAAGCATATTCCCTACCCATGACTAAAGCATCATAAAGTTCTTTATTACTTACAAAATTTTCTATTTTTACTAATACTTCATCATCAAATACATTATTCATATGAACATGCCATAAGCTATGTTCTTCACCTAATTTTATATAATTTTTATCTCTAAAAAAATAATCATACTTATCGTCTATAATATTACCAAGAGCATCTTTAGTATTCTCTTCCATTAATCAACACCAAAGAAAAATGTATCAGAATGCCATGCTTTATCATCAATAAAATGATCAGCATGTGGTTTACCCATAATTAACTCATTATACTTACAGCCCCAATCATCTAGTTGTTGCTTTGTAAGATCAAATAAAACTCCTTCTGCTTTTACAGAAGCAATAGAGTGTGGTTCTTCAGAAAATCTACCCATCGCTCTCGCAGTAAAGTATATTATATAATGTCCTTCATCATATAACTTATTTATTTTTGCTATTCTATCTTTCCAAGGTTCTGCTTTATGGTAATCTCTACCAACAGTTGGGGTACAAATAGTACCATCAATGTCTATACAGTATCTCATGAATGTCCTCCTGTTGTAAAACGTAAGTTCCTAATTGTTGAACAGCAACTGCTGCTGCTCTATTACCTAACATTAATGCCTCATCTATATTATTGTAGGTTAGATAACCATATACTAAGGCAGCAAGAAAGGTATCTCCAGCACCAACAACATCATATACATTGACTTTTTCTGCTGGATATAATGTATTATTGTAAATACATCCTTTCGACCCCTTTGTTACTATTAGATTCTCTATATTATAATCATCTAACTTCTCATATTCTACATCATTTATCTTAATAAAGCAATTATTTTTGTTGGGAAGTACACTCTTTTTACTATCAATAAACACAGGACAAGATGTATTATCTACAATCTCAAATATCTTCTCCTCAGATAGATATCCTTTATTGTAATCCGATATAACAACAGCATCAAAACTGTCTGTAGATACTGGTACTAATAAAGGTTTAACTCTTTCCTCATTATCAACTCTAAGAATATGTTGATTTGATTTCTCATCAATGAATCTAGTCTTTACTATCTTTTCAGGATTAGTTAAGAATGTAATGTCAATATCAAATGATTGAAGGTTCAAACAAACATTAGCTGCCATACCTGGTTTAGTTTGTATCTTAGCATAATCTAAAACAGGCACAGGAGCCTCTGGACTTAACCTAGTACACCTACCATAGATGTATTCATCCTCACAACTATCACCCAGTAACAATACTTTCATTAATCTTTTTGATGATATTACTGCTGGCATATCCTCCCACTCTAGGAAGATGTCTTACCTCACCAGCGTGTTCCCAACCAACTACATCACCATCCCTCCAATCATCACCAAGTAATAATATATCAGGTTGATATAGTTCGATTAGATCTTCTAACTCTTGCCTACTACCAAAGGTATGAACAACATCAATATACTTGATTGCCTCAAGCATAGCAACCCTAAAACTAAGATTGTTTATAGGGCGATGCTCTCCTTTGTCAGTACGGATCTTCTCATCCGTATCAGTAGCAACTATTACTTTGTTTCCTAGAGATCTAGCAACCTTGAATAGTTCTATGTGTCCTGGATGAAGAATATCAAATGTACCATTACACCATACTATATCATTTTCCAATAGCTTTTTGTATCCTCTTCCCATTATTTACATTTTGTTTAACTGTAACTAATTTCTGTATCTCAGGAAGATACATATAATTAATATTACTAGAAATTAGTGTAGCATAAGCATCTTCTATAGTTTCAACTAAAGGATATCCACCAAGATTAAAAGAAGTATTAAACAATATAGGAACACCACTTAACTTTTCAAAAGCATCTATAAGTTTATAGTAATGTTTATTTTCATCTTCAGTAAGAGTTTGAATCCTACATGTACCATCAACATGAATAACTGATGGGATCTTTTCCTCAACACCAGGTAAACAATCAACAGCATACATCATATGGGGTGTTTCATCTCTACCTTGAAGATCAAACCACTCATGTACATTCTCTTTTTTAATTGTACAAGCAAAAGGTCTAAAGAACTCTCTCTGCTTTATACTATTAACAATATCCTTACCATCCTTAATAGTAGGATCAAAAAGTATTGAACGATTACCGAGTGCTCTTGGTCCAGCTTCAGATCTTCCTTGGAAAATAGTTACAATCTCACCACTACGAATCAACTTAGCTACATCATCATATGATACATCAGTTACTTCATAATCTTTTACATAATCAAAGTCAAGATAACGATCAGGAAAATATTGAGGACCATAATAGAGAGATGTTCTCATAGGATATGGTTTATCCGATTTAGCTATCTTGTTTTCATGAATGTAGATAGCACCACCAATAGATGTTCCACCATCATGTGATACTGGTTCAACATAAATGTTTAAATCTGGAAACTCTTTCCAATACTTATAATTAGCAACACAATTCAATCCATATCCACCAGAGATAACAATATTTTTTTCTCCTGTTAACTCATGTGCTTTTCGTATTAAACCAATTAAACCCTCCTCGGTTGCTTTTTGAACTGCATATGCTAAATCTTTTTGAATTTGAGTATATGCTTTATCCTCCTTATCACCAAATTCTTTATATCTTTTTTCATTTTTTTCAATTTCTATCACATCTTCCTGTAAGATAGGATATCTATCAATATTAATAGCAGATTGATTTGGATAATCTGGAATAAATAAATCTCTACTTACCCATCCCTCTCTAGTAATAGGTGGTAAATCTGGATTCTCTTTACCATAAGGAGATAACCCCATAGTCTTTCCAGCATCAATAGATTGAAAACCACAATATTCTGTTACTGCTTCATAAGCTTTAACATATCCTGGATATTCAGTTAATATAACTGGTACATCAGGATCCACTTTCTTGAGACCAACTGACTCATCAGTACCAATATGCTTATAAACAACATCAAATTTCAATGGCCAACTTGCTTTGAATATAGTTTCAAATTCATACATTACAGAATCAATTTTGTCAGACTGAAGAAAACTTCCAGCACCATCAGCAACTACTACAGCAGCAGTATCAAATCCAGAATTTTTAAAAGCACATGTAGCATGCATCTCATGATGAATAGCTGCTACTTTATGAGTTTGAAATTGAAATTTTCCTTTAGATAATTTTCTTAAATACCCACTGTATAAATCTTCACCAGTCCAATCTAACTCAGGTCCATATTCATGAGTATGGCATATTACCAAATGATCTACATGGTCAACATAATTAAACACATACATCAATCCCAATAAAGGTGCTCCATCATATTTACGTCTAGAAAGTCGTTCTTCTTCTAAGTAAAATACAATCTCACCATCAACCATTAAGGTTGTACTCGCATTATGTCCACGAGCAATAGAAACAATAACACTCATTACTTACACCTTTTTAGCTTCAATATCCAACAGCTTATCTATGGGTTTCTTTTTATCTGTTTTTGGTTTCTGAAATCCATTATACTTTACAGTAGATTTAGGAGCAGATAAAATCTTTTTAGGATAACTACCACCCTTTACATCATTACAAACAGAACTACTATTAGAAGCAGTTAATTTCTTTGGTGGAGTAGTAGAAGATTTAGGAGGATTGATTTTCTTACTTACACCAATCTTAGATTTAATTGATTTTACGATTTCCTTAACTCTAGATGAATCAAGTACCATTAAATCCTCATTATTTCTATCAGTATAAATGTCTTGTGTTAATCTAATAGGACTATATCTTCTTCTACCATCACCATTATCAATAATAGTAAAGTTCTTATTGTCAGGATAAGAAATATTTTCAGGGTAAGTAGATCCAATAACAACTGTAGCAGGTTTACCCACAGCATTTGCCATATGTTGTCCTACACTATCACAACCTAAGAAATAATCGGCAGCATTAATAACACCAATCCATTTATTCAAATCAACACCTTTAGGATGAGCAATTCCTTGTTCTTGCCATCCAGGAATCTCAATCTCAGACATTAATATTATACCATAATCATTTCGCAATTCCTCAATTAATTGTTGGATATTTGTAACCTCAAAACTTCTACCTGTAGAATCATATATGAATCTACCTTCCATCTTAGAACTTTGTCCAAAAGGTTGTAGTACTATAACCTTATCCTTTTGTAAGGTTTCTCGTACTTCATCTACAAGATTATATCCTGTTATCTGTTCTTCCTTACTTAAATCAAGATTAAGTTTACCAGTTTCTCTTACATCATCCAATCCATTGATTTCAATATCAAATGCTTGAATTAGATTACATTTTTGATTAAAATATTGATTTACTCTATAGGGTTCTGGAGATATAATCTTTCTATCTTTTAACTGATTCTCAAATAAATCTTTATTCATAGGGAAATATACCTTATCCCTAAGTTTTTTATTACAAAGATACAATTCTCCCCAAGACTCAGCAACGATGACAAAATTGTCATCTGTTTCTGCATACCTTTCTAGTGCTGGCATGGAACAGAGCACACGCCCTGATCCACCATTAATGAAAAATGCTTTATTCATTCAAATCAAACCTCAATGTTTAATATTATACCATTGTTAACTTATATAGTCAACAAAAAGAATTATGTTAGGTAATGATTATACTACTTCCTACTGATTATGAGTACTGAATACAAACCATTCCGAATCTACCTCGGTCTCCACAGTGACTAACACATCCACCCATTGCGGATGACATCCAACCACCTGCTCCAGGGTACTGTAGATATCCACTAGTTGCTCTCCATCCACCACCACAACAAGTACTTGAAGTAAATGATTGTACACACTTGGTATTACTTTCAAATCCTACAACTGGAGCATGATGGAAACAACCATAGTTGTTATCATGAATACACCATTTAGGCCAAATTCCTCTTATACCATAAATTATGTTCTCTGAAGTTGGAGTTGCTATATTAGTCGTACCATAATATCCAGCACCTGCCACATAATCAAAAAATCCACCACTTTGTCCACTATTACGGCACATAGAACCACCATAATAACAAGTACGATATTCTAAATTGGCTCCAGGATTGTTAAGGCATGGTGCATAACATGGGTTTTGTTTACCCAATCTCGTACCATGATACATTCCATGTCCACCATCACCACCTTCAGCACAAAGATAACATAATCCTGGTCCTGTAACGTATGAAGGACATCCTCTCAATCTTTGAGATCCTGACCAAGGTTCTCCCCAACAACAATAAGCACATCCACTACAAATAGTATAACTTTGACCTGATGTTACAGGTATAATAACTGATAGATAAGCACCAGTAGATCCAAATAAAGTGTATCCACAACATCTAGCTGGATGATTTGATCCTCCACCAGCACCCCATAATTGGAATCTTGCTTTGGTTACACCACCAGGAACAGTCCAAGTACAGTTACATCCACAACCATAGTTTCCAGTAGGATCACAAACTTTAAATCCACTAGTCCATCCACCAGGATCATATATTGCTGACCAGCTATCGGTATCAGCAGGACAAAGTTGAAGTTTTCTTTCTATAGAGTTTGAACTTGATAACCAAGCTTTAGCACATCCATCAGCATCACCACCTCCACCACCAGCATCAGCAGCGTTTTGTTTAAGATCAAATAATTCTTTTCGTTTTTCAGCTACTTGTTTCTTTAAGTGAGCTTGCTCATTCAGAGCACTATAAACTAATACATCCATGTGCTATCAACCCTCCGCAGTTTCGCCTGGGAAATTCAACTTACCTGAACCACCCAAAGAATATTTATGAGGCATAGGCAAATCCTTAAATGCTGCCATTATCTCAGCAGGAATTTTAGGAATAGCAGGTGGAGTTGGTAATGTAACATATTTCCACGTTTCATACTTTGGATTATCATTCATGTATGAAGTAATTCCTACAAGATATGCATCAATCTTAGTATTAATATCAGTTCCAAAATCAAATTGTGATGTATAAGTTTCTATATAATCCTTTCTAGCTCTTGCTTCATCATAAGCATCATTTCTTAAAGGTTTAAGAAGTTGATCAATTTTCCATGTACCAGTTTGACTATCCCATCTAGGCATATCATAAGCATCATCCATATCTGGATTAGTTTGCTTCTTATAAACCTCACCATTAGGTAAAGTTTCATCCGCATACTCTTCAACCCAATTAAAGGCATCCTCATAAGCATGATTAACTGCCAAATAAGCAACAGGTAATTCTGAAGAATTATTTGCGTTTATAGTCTTCTTTCTTTCTGGAGATAGATCAGGATCTGTTGGATTAACCATGATAATCCTACCCTGTCCATCAATCTCAACTGTAAAGGTATCTGGTCCAACATAGGTATATGTCCCAATACCAACAGTTGAAATACCAGCCACATACAATTCAGTTGGAAGTGCGTAAGTAAATGTTTGCTGAATTTGAGCCATCTTTAATGAACCTTATTTTAGTTATTTATAAGTATAATTTAATTGTATGATACACAGACCATACCCATTCTACCTGAGTCACCACAGGTACAGTTACCACCACAGGAAGATGTCATCCATCCACCAGCACCAGGCATGTATCTGACACCTGCAGGCCAAGCACTTTGACAATGCCCTCCACAGCTATTACAGATAAAGCATCCACCTCTACCACAGCACTTATCTGCAAAACCATAAACTGTAGCAGACCATCCTCTCATAGGATATGACCAATCAGTATGAATAGAACTGTCTTGTCCTCTGATCTTCCAAACTTCACCACCAGTAGCAGATCCATAAGCACATACAGTACATGCTAACCAAGGCATAATACCATCATGGAAACCATCAGGATATCCAAATCCAGGAGTCTCAAAGTCACCAGAACAAACTTGTGCACCTGATCTACAAATACATCCATTCATCCATACACAACAACAACCAGAACACTTAACTGGGAAATATAAATCATTTCTATCACAGATTGTTTTGTATATACAAGAACTCCAACCACCTTCAGCACAGAAATTAGTTAATCCTGGTCCCTGAACATAAGAAGGGCATCCTCTTGATTGATTGACTCCATCACCACCAGTATAGCAGCAATAAGCACAACCACCACATAATGTAAAACCTTGTCCAGCAGTCACTGGCATAATTACAGAAGCATATGCTCCAGTAGTACCTACAGGTGACCACATACAGCATCTAGATTCTGTACTTCCACCACCAGCACCCCATATTTGGAATCGAACACAAGTTGTTCCTGAAGGAACAGTCCAACTACAGTTACATCCACAACGATAATATCCAGTAGCATCACAAACTTTAAATCCATTAGTAAAGGATACAGTATTATCAGTATGCTTATCTGGAATCCTACACCACTGATTTGCTTGAAGCATTGAAGAATGCTCTACAATAGTAATAGCATCTGCATTAGCAGAACCGCCACCGCCACCGCCACCAGAAGCAGTAGCAATATCTTCTGTTAATTGGGTAATCTCAGCTTTTAATTCTTGATTTACCTCTTGTAACGCATTATAGGTTAATACATCGATTGCCATTAGCTTAGATCCTCCTCAACATTAGTTACAAGATTGGTATTTGAATCATATGTAAGTTTCCACTTCTTAGAAACACCACCAATGTTCTCAGTGAACCCAGTAATAAGACCAACAGTAGATGCTTGAGCATCATACTGTATCGCAGAATAAGCAGTATCACCAAGAGTTACAGCAGTAACATTATTATTACTATCTGTAGTAATACCCGATGCTCTACTAAAAGGTTCAGTAGGACCCAATCCTCCTCCACCTTTTCCTTTATTAATAATTAAACCTACATATCTACCCATGTTTATACCTCATTATACTGCTTGTTCAAGGCCATAAACACTAACACTAGTATCACCAGTTGAGACGTATACTACAACTTGTTTACCAGCTTGAAGTGCTATGCCAGTTCTCTCTACAACCCCCTTAGCAGGAACCGTAACATCATACTCAATCCACTCCGATGTTGATGGAGTACCACTTGATGCTAACGCAATTCTTACGTTAACAGGATTAGATCCTGAACGATTAAGAACGTTTATATTAACAACAGAAAGAGTTGACGCAGGAACTGTATAAACAGAAGTATCAGTACTAGCAGAAGGAGCAGATTGCCCCAATATTCCAGATGCCATTTTTAAAAGATGTTCCTTTTCTTGTATTTATAAAGAAGATATCATTAACTGTTTCCAGCCATGAAGAATGTATTAACGTCTGAGTGGTACTTAGCAGTAGCAATTCCAGCATTAGCACGGCTCACTGCGTCTGCTAATGCTCCAGTTGTTTGTACACCAACATATGTTCTAACTGCTGCCTGAGTTGGAACCTTACTATTACTATTCTGTGATAGTGTTCCATCAGTTGAGAATTCATCAATTGAAGCACCTAACTGAGCACCAATTGAACCCAATCTCAATGAAGTTAGACCAGATAGATCGAACGCACTAGCATTCAATGTTGCGGAACCAGTTGCCTGGTTAACACGGAAGTACTTACCAACCCTGAAGTTACCATCTTGGTCAGTTGAAACATAAAATACACGTCCAGGGAATCCTTCAGTAATTTCTTGTGATTGAACAGCATCTACCTTTGGAACATCTGGCCAATTAGTTGTTGATGTTCCACCAGTACCAACCTGTAAGAAGTCATGACCTGTTAGTCTTGCCTGACTATAGAGGTAACGAACCTTCATGTTCTGTTCATCAAAACACTTAGCAGCTTTCTGCTCAACAAGTGTTAGAACAGTAATTCCAGTTGTATCAGTTGATAATCCAGTTACCTTAACAAACTCATTATCAATCTTATAGAAATCATTCTCAATGAATGGAGTAGAAGTTACAACTCTTGCCTGTGTAGAAATTCCAGTAAAGTCTTTCCAAATTTCAACACTGTTAATTAAGTTAGTTGTTGCTCCGATTGAAGTAATCTTATCACCAATATTATATGATGTAGCAGAACCAGCACCATCTTGTGCCCTTGCTACCACCATCTGTGTTGCTGAGTTAATACTTTGAACTTTCATCAACTCGTAACCACTAGCAGCAGGTCCTAAAGCATACTCACCAGGAGCAAATCCAGTAATAGTATTAACGTTAATTGTAGTATCACCAGAAGCAACTGGAGTCAAGAATGTTGCCTCACCATCTTGAACTGGATAATGTGTCATATCCTTAGTTCCACCAGTATGAGCAGCACCAGATGTTGACCATTGTCCCCTATCAATATCTAATGTTCCACGTCCATCAGCACCAGTCTGACTTACACCATCAACCACGAATGTAAATGGATCAGCACCAGTAATTGTAGTGTTATTATATCCACCATTACCAGATCCAGTAACAAATTCAACACTACCATTAGGTAATAGTGTAGGTGAAGTACTTAATCCAGAACAAACTAACGCAAATCCAGACTGACCTCTATTAGCATCAGTGTTATTAATTAGTGTTGCTGTAGTACCATTTGTCAAACCTGTTATAGTTTCATTCTGAACAAATCCAGTACCAACACCAGCAGGACCAGCAGTAATCAATGAATAGAACAACTGATTTTTATTACCACCCTGAATTGAGTTGATATAACCTATTGCTTCTGATGTTCCACCTCTAATTCTTTCACCAACAGCAAAGTCATAAGGGTCACTACCATCTCCACCAACTACTTTAGTATCTTTATCAAATTCTACAATCAATCCTTCAATTTGACCTGCTCTATGCTTCTCTTGCTGGTTGAATCCAGAACTTACAATACCAAAATTACCCCATGAACTGTTTCCAGCAAGAGATCTTATTCTACCACCACGAGTAGCACAATAAGAAACATGACAATAGTAAGTAAAGGATGAAACTAATTCAGAAGCACCATTATTAGTAACCCAGAATGCTACACCATCATCATGTATCTGAGTGAAGGAGTCCATAACAATTGATTTGTTAGATGGAGTAGGACCATCATCAGCAAACTGTCTATGAACATTACCATCTACAATTGCTCCAATACCGCCAACTGATTTAGCAGAACAGTTTGAAACATATGGAGATTTAACAATAGGTGTTTCTGGGTTTAATGCCACAAACGTTCCTTTAATTGTTGCGTTATTAAGATCCTCTGGAGATGCAGTGAATGTTAATGAGGTAGAAGATACAGTTTGACTCTTATCAACCTCTGCGGTAGAAGCATCAGTAACGTTAATAACTTTTGTTCCAGCAGCAACACCAACACCAGTTACAGTAGTTCCCACCAAATCAGGGAAGAACTCCGTACCTGTTAGAATAGTATCACTAATGGATGCTGTTGTAGTAAGAGCAGCTCCTGCCTTAACAAAACCAGTCATACCTTCCATTAGAAGGTCCTTCAACATAGTTTTGTCACTCATAAAGAACATTACTGATTCAGCATTTGATCTTTGTTCTATAGCATCAATGTTAACATCAGTTGCTCCATTCTCATAAGTATCAGATGTTGTCCACAATCCACCAGAAATTGGTCTGATATGTACTTTCTTCTCAGAATAATCAGCATACAAAATACTAGCACATTTAGTTCCAGCACCATTAAAAATAGAAGAACCATAAGAAACGTATGGTTGTGCTTTTGTAATAGAATTGGGATTAGCACTTACAAATGTATGAGCATTATTAATACTAATAGCAGTGCCTGGTGAAGAGTTAACATTGACTGTAATTGTAGTCGATGTTATAGAACTAATTCTTAATTTTTGATCATAGGCATAATCAGCACCACTAGTTGTATTAGCACCTGCTGCTCTTGGATATGCTTTCTGAGCAGCAGATCCAGTAGCACCATTATAATTACAACTAAAAGTAATTGATTCTGTAGCAATGTTAATGAAGTCATTAACATTTAAGTTATGAAGTCCAACAGTTAAAGTTAAATCACCAGTTGAAGTACTATAACTAGCAAAACTAGGAGTCCATGTTGATTGTGGTACAGAACTTAAACTTAAAACTTGATAATGAGCATCTCCTGCAGCAGCTACAATCTTTGATGTTCTTAAGTTGTCTCCAACAATTGTGACCTCATTCGGAACAACAATAGGTAAATTCTCTTCATAAGTACCAGCTTTTACATAGATTGTTGCTGGTCCAGTAACAATACCACAGGCATGTTTAAGAGTAGCAAATGATCTACTAATATTTTCTCCACTATTATTATCATTACCCTCTTCAGTTACATAGAAAACTGGGTGAGTAACACTATTATTTTCCCATCCAGGTACACCAGATGAACTAATTGTAAGTGACTGTCCATTTGTTCCAGCTGGTAATCTTGCAGAACCAGTGGTATAGTAGACCATATCACCTTCGGTGGTCATCACATTGGTTGCCGCACCTTCTGCTACAACGTCCCAAAATTCACCGATAGCATCCGTTGAAGGATCTTGGTTTGTACTACCAGCAGTAGCAACACCAATATAACTATTACTTAATCTCTTTACAACATCTCCTAATTGATATGTTGTACTATTATTCCACGCACCTTTCCAATTAAATCCTTTAGTAACTAAACTCCACTTAGAAGTATCTGTTGGAACAGCACCCGTGCTAGTAGAGATAGCAACATAACTATTTCCACCCCACTGTACAACATTACCTTGGGTATAATCTGTTGCAACATCATAATATCCTACAACACTGAAACCAGTTGTTAGAATATCCCAATCCGCAGCTAGATTAAGAGATGGTATTTTATTTGAATGCTGACTTGTAGAAACATAAGTATATCCACCATATGCTACAACGTCACCAACCTGATACTCTGTCGCAGAATCCCAAGTATCTTCATAATTAAATGATTGTAAATATTCTTCTAAAGTAGCAGCATTTGTACTATCAAAAGTATTTGTACTAAAACCTGCTTTTACTCTATAATGTGTATTACCATACTTAACTACATCATTAACTTTATACCAAGCACCTGATATCCAGTCACCTTTACTTGCGATACCTTCAGTATGTAAGGACCAGTTAGCAACTATATCGCTAGAGTAAAAGAGATTTTCGTCCGTAGTAGAAGTATGATTCGCCTTACAAACGTAAGTATTAGCACCATACTTAACAATGTCATCAATGACATATGCAGTTGATACTGTCCAATTACCTCTCCAATTAAACTTTAGCCTCCCAAGTCTAAATTCAGCCATTGTTTTTTAATCTCCTATTTTGGTCCTGCGGAATAATCATGATCACCAAATTTTACAACTAAGTACCCATCGTCATCAATATGATAGGAGGTTCTCCTAAAATCAAATCGGAACTGTTGGTATTTATCTTGAATATGATTTGTATAAGTCTTCTCTTCAGTAGTTTCTTCTACATAATCAACACCATCTAAAAAGTCTGGATATTGTGTTCCATCTAAACGATGAAAATCAGCAACATATCCAGTTTCAGTACTTTTAACCTTGGTATATCTCAACATGCCATCGGCATCTC
>Ga0111541_10000427_pt1 | contig 13642 bp, 13 predicted proteins | sample Knorr_S7_td_DCM__FD_83039 | JGI IMG/M metagenome (GOLD analysis project Ga0111541, IMG submission 83039) | Marine microbial communities from Southern Atlantic Ocean transect - Knorr_S7_td_DCM_ad_131m_LV_B (version 2) (version 2) | ecosystem: Environmental > Aquatic > Marine > Oceanic | place...
CAAGTGCATGCCGAGCACCCCAACTACTTTCTTTGCCAAGTCGGTCGAGAAAACCAAATGTTGGTAGGGGTTCAAATATCGATGTCCACACCGTGTTGAAATTGATCGAACTTGCCATGACGGCCAGATACACCTCATCAGGTGCTAGCTCCGCAGTCGGCACCTCGTCTATGTGAATAGATTACCGGGGGTCTTTTTCCCAGGATTCCCGATCTTCAAACATGTGTTGATCGTCACGAGTGACATACGCGGCTCTGTAACTTTCAGGAATTTCCAGCGCGGCTATCTCATCTGCGGTCGCGTCAGCCTGAATGGCATCAAGAATGTGCTGCATGGAGGACAAGTTACGCTCCGATGTTTGAGGGGATGACCGTTAACGCTAGAGGGCATTTTTGTAACCCAAGCAAGAGAGGCGAGAGAAATCTACACTTCATCGACAAGAAGCCATGAATATTTGAGGAGATAACAATGCCTGGATCGGTAATTGTTTCTGGAGCCCGCACTCCTATCGGTCGTTTCAACGGTGGGTTAGCTAATTTCACTGGCGTGCAGTTGGGTGCCCACGCAATAGCTGCCGCGTTAGAGCGTTCAGGGATTACGGGTGATCAAGTCGACCACGTCGTGATGGGTCAAGTCTTGCAAGCAGGCCAAGGGCAAATAACCGCTCGACAAGCAGCTGTGGAGGCTGGCATTCCTATGGAAGTCCCGGCGATCACCATTAACAAGGTTTGTTTGTCCGGACTAAACGCAATTTATTTAGCAGATCAAATGATCGCATCAGGCGATGCAGATGTAGTGGTTGCGGGCGGGATGGAGTCAATGACCAACGCTCCATACCTTCTTGCCAATGGACGCAACGGTCTCAAAATGGGTCATGGCGAGCTTCAAGACGCAATGATCCACGACGGCTTATGGTGTGCTTTTGACGACGGACACATGGGTGACGGCACCGAGCGGGATGCATCTGCAGCATCTATTGACAGGGCAGCGATGGACGAGTTTTCTGCGCAATCACATGAGCGAGCAGCGAATGCCCAAAAGGAGGGTCGTCTTGCCAAGGAAATTGCGCCGGTCGAGATTCCTCAGAGAGGCGGGGACTCATTGATCGTCGATACTGATGAAGGGGTGCGTCCCGGAACCACCTCCGAGAGCCTTTCAGGATTGCGACCGGCCTTCGCTAGCGACGGCGCGGTAACTGCGGGAAATGCATCACAAATTTCTGATGGTGGCTGCGCCATAGTCTTAGTGTCTCCCCAGAAAGCTGCCGAACTCGAACTCGAAATTTCCGCCCGAATAGTCAGTTACGGCATGGTTTCCGGTCCTGGCACTTGTCTGCTAACTCAACCCTCGCAAGCAATACGCAACGCTCTTTCGAAAACCGACTTAGAGATCCCCGGGCTTTCGCTCTTCGAATTGAACGAAGCATTCGCCGCTGTTGGGTTAGCAGCTACCGAAGACCTCGGAGTCAGCGATGAAATTGTCAATGTCAACGGTGGGGCCGTCGCCCTTGGGCACCCAATTGGGATGTCGGGCAGCAGATTGGCGCTTACTTTGATGGAAGAGTTGACCTTGCGTGGGGGCGGATTGGGCGCCGCAGCGTTATGCGGAGGAGGCGGTCAGGGAGACGCTCTTATTATTGAGGTTGTCTGATCCCCATCAGAGTATCTTTGTAATACATTCGAAATTTTTGTAACATAAACGCAAAGAGTGCATCTCTTATGGATGTCGGAGTTGAGGACTTAATTCAGCTACGACTTTGCGCTGAGAATGGATATTCCAAGCGCTCGACTCCGGCATCCGCCCTCCCACTTTCGGAGCTTCAGCCTTGCAATTCCCGTCGCCCCTCAAGTGCTCGCCCAAGAGTGAGTTCGTCGGCATACTCAAGATCTCCACCGACAGGCAAACCGCTTGCTATCCGTGTCACGGTGATCCCTAAGGGTTGGAGCTGCCTCGCGAGATACATCGCCGTCGCCTCCCCCTCAATATTTGGGTTCGTGCAGAGAATCAATTCATCGACTCCCTCTTCTCGGATTCTTTGCAAAAGCTCTCTAATCCTCAACTGTTCTGGACCGACCCCTTCCATTGGGTTGAGCGCTCCTTGTAAAACGTGATACCGACCACGGAAACCCGCTCGTTCCAAAGCCACCACATCCTTAGGTTCTTCCACTACGCAGAGCGAACCAGTTTGACGCTGCGGATCACTGCAGATAGGGCAAAGGTCTTGTTCAGAAATATTCCAACATTTTTGGCAGAAACCAATTCGTTCTTTCACTTCGACAATTGCGCTGGCAAGCTGCTGTGCGTCCCCCTTGGGTAATTTCAATAAGTAAAAGGTAATCCTCTGAGCCGATTTGGGACCAATCCCCGGCAATCGCCCTAACTCATCAATCAGATCTTGCACCGGTCCGTCATACACGCCGCATCACCCTCCGTTGCCGGGCGCTTGGTTGCGAGCAACTTTTGCCATTGCCGCAGCTTGAGCATTTCCGCAACGTCGCAATCCATCTCGAAATGCTGCGGCCACGAGATCCTCAAGCATTTCGATTTCACCTCTGTCTACAACATCTGGCGTAATCCTGACGTCAAGGACAGTCCCGTCAGCCTGCATTGAAACCCTGACCGCACCACCACCAGCAGAGCCTTCAATTGTGGTGGATGAGATGGCCTGGCGCTGCTCCAAAAGCTGCTGTTGGAATTCCTTAATGTCGGGAAGTTGAAAATTGTCGTCTAATTCATCGGTCATCGGCTATCCAATTCACCTTTGGCTTTCTTCTTCTGAAGCCACAGCACCGGGGAAGGCTTCGAGCACGCGTTCAACGCTTGTCGGCCCTGTGTCAATGCCGCCTTCAAATTCCGAAGGGTCAACTACTTCTTCGATTCGGGTTTCGGGAGCATCTACTTTTGCAGACTGCGATTCATCAACCGATAGCAACTCAACCGACACGTCGCCACCCAGATGGGAGCTAAGAGCTTTTTCGATATCGCCTTTTAATTGTTCACAGCGTTCTTTGTGTGTCGCATTGGGCAACTCCAGTTGCACTCGCCCATTGGGCACGTCTTTGACTTTCGCCGCTTGAAATCGAGCGCGCGCTTTGGCACTTATTCCGGGCAGCACCTTTTCCTGCCATACCTCAGAGACATGGGCAAGCGATAAGTCTTGCACAACAGGTTTTGCAGTTGGATCGACCGACAACGTGGATTCCCTGCTCAATTCAGCAGGTGCTGGGGCCGGAGGCGGGGGTGCTGGGGCCGGAGGCGGAGGCGGAGGTGCTGCAACTGAACTCGTTTCGTCTGGAGAATTAGATGCTTCGGTGCTAGCCAAAGCCTCACGAGCCCTCGCTGCGGGGGCCTCTTTATTGGAGGTTCTATTTGGCTCCTGATTGCCTTCCGGTGTCTTGTCCCCTTGGCGAGAGGTAGCTTGCGTTGACAATTCATTCGCAAACAAGCGAACCAAAGCCAAGTCAAGTACTAGCCGAGGGTCAGGTGCTTGACGCATATCAATGAGAGCTTGACCGAGAAGCTCTAAAGCTCTCACGTTTACGGCTCGCGTCATCTCCCCAGCTATGTGGGTAAGCGTGACAATGTCTTCCGAAGTTAAATCGGAGGATGTGACGCCGGCACCAGCAAGAAAAATATCGCGCAATTTCCGTGTCAATCGATATGCCAAATCTCTGGGATCGACGCCAGCAGCAACTGCGTCAGAAACAGCTGCCATTGACATGACAAGATCTTGCGCTGCGATACCAGCAACCAAAGGATCTACGCTCACATTATTTTTTGGAACGCCGCCAGCTGTGATGACCTGGTCAAGAGCAGAAAGCGTGTCACGCACAGATCCAGATCCGCGTTGCACTACATACTCGAGAGTTGCCGAATCGACATCGAGATTCGCCTGCTCCGCGATGTGTTTTACGTGGTCGCCTAAAATCTCTGGTGGGACCAACGCTAACTCAACGTGCTGAGTACGGCTTCTGATCGTCGGCAGAACCTTTTGCGGATCCGTAGTCGCAAGAATGAAAATCACATGTTCGGGAGGTTCCTCAAGAGTCTTTAACAAAGCATTGGATGCAGCAGCGGTGAGCATGTGAACTTCATCTAACAAATAAACTTTTCTCTCACCCGGACTACCAAGGGCCGCATTAGAAGTTATTTCCCTTATGTTTGCGACATTGTTATTTGATGCTGCATCAAGCTCAACCAAATCCATCGAACTACCCGATTCGATGGCGATACAACTCTCGCAGACACCGCAAGGCTCCCCTCCATCGGTCCTCTCGCGACAGTTCAGCGCTTTAGCGAGAATGCGGGCGGTTGAGGTTTTACCTGTTCCTCTAGGACCGCTCAGAAGATAGGCGTGACCAACGCGGTCTTCCATGACGGCATTCCGCAAAGCCGCCACTAGGTGATCTTGACCGATTACTTCTGAAAAGTTTCGAGGGCGATAACGCCTGTAAAGAGACTGGAAGACCATTACTTGGTGATGCTACTTGTGTGCCGACGCTGCGAGGGGCAAGTAGCCTAATAGAGCGTCATCGTTCCTCGTGGCGGCCGGGTCCTGTGCAACAACGACCCGTGAATCGAGTCAGGGCCGGGAGGCAGCAGCTCTCAGCGGATTTCGTTGTGTGCCGCAGATCACCTGGCCGCCTCGTGGAACGATGAACAAGGAGAGTTGCCAGAGCGGACGAATGGGCTCGCTTGGAAAGCGTGTGAGGTCTAACCGGCCTCCGTGGGTTCGAATCCCACACTCTCCGCCATGACTGACGAAGAAGCAATCCGTTTAGCTATTCAGGAAGCGAAGCTTGCCCTCGAACACGAGGACGTACCAATTGGGGCTTTGGTAATAGTCGATAACGAAGTAATTGCATCTCGTCACAACGAACGACAACTAACAGGAGACCCAACAGCGCACGCCGAAGTTCTGGCGCTAAGAGAAGCTGCAGAGAAATTGGGCACATGGCATCTTGAGGGCGCCACGCTGGTCTCAACGCTAGAGCCTTGCCCCATGTGCGCCGGAGCGGCGATTAACTCACGAATAACGAGAGTTATCTTCGGAGCCCATGACCCAAAGGCCGGCGCTGCGGAAACTTTGTACAACCTGTTTGCAGACCCACGTTTAAACCATCAAGCAGAAGTAACCAGCGGCATTCTTGCGGTCGAGTGCGGCGAACTTCTCTCGAACTTCTTCAGCGCACGCAGATAAACCAGGTCATACGCGAATAACGCGAAACAGCTTGGCGGAAGGTGTGGGATTCGAACCCACGGTGACCCGGAGGCCACAACGGCTTTCGAGGCCGCCCCATTCGTCCGCTCTGGCAACCTTCCGCTCAAGATCCTACCGCCCCTGGCTCTCTCCAACATCAACGAAGACCTAGCAAGCAGTGCTATCTACGATTCGGCCTTGTTTCCCGCCTAAGGTCATTTGGAAGAATTTGAATCACCTCACGTTTGGTTACAGCATGGCAACACATACCTGGTCAGTAGGAGAGCTGTGCGGAGCAATTAGAGACACTCTGAGGGCCGTTTTCCAAGATGAACTCTGGATCGAGGGTGAAATTAGTGGCTTTAAGCCACATTCATCAGGCCACGTTTACTTCGACCTGGTTGAGCCCGATAATAAAGGTCGTCAAGTTGACAAGATGTCAGTCGTCTTATGGAAAGGGCGGCGCCAGGACATTGATTCACTACTTAATGCGGCGGCAGCAGGCCAATTGACCGACGGCATCAAAGTAAGAATCCGAGGAGAGTTGTCGTTTTACGCTCCTCAAGGTCGCGTTCAAGTCCAGATGACTAGCATCGATCCGCACCATACTCTTGGACAGTTAGCAGTTGACAGAGACAGAGTCCTTCAACGGCTTGCTGAGTCCAACCTGTTAGAGGCGAATTCGACACTACCGATTCCAGCGGTCCCGCTTCACGTCGGGCTCATCACGTCAGAAGGAAGCGCCGCATATAACGACTTCGTCAAAGAAATAACATCTAGCGCTTATCCGTTCAGGATCTCGCTTGCACATTCAGCGGTTCAAGGATCGGACGCCCCAACAAGCTTGGCCAATTCTCTCGGCTCTCTAATAGATCTCGATGTCGACGTTATCGCGATCGTAAGAGGCGGAGGTGCTCGCACCGACCTCATGGCCTTCGACCTAGAAAGCGTTGCTCATGCAGTTGCGACATGCCCCGTGCCAGTTCTTTCCGGTATTGGTCATGAAATCGACAGGTCAGTAGTAGACGAAGTTGCGCACACTGCATATAAAACACCAACAGCTTGTGCGGCTGCAATCGTGCAGCGGGTCGCAAGGTTTGACCAAAACTTGACGACCGTCGCTAGGCAAATCGTTAATCTTGCCTCCAACTGCCACAACCGAGCAGCCGACGCTATCGCTTCAACCGCAAGCGCAATCAATGATCGTACTCAGCGAACCATCGGGATAAAGAATCAGCAGATCTCAGCTGCAAACACCAGAGTCCGGGATCTCGCTTTGATGTCAATTGAACGACATTCGCAACGGCTTGGTCGAATGACAGATTTAGTCGCAGCTCTTCATCCGCAGCGAACGCTAGCCCGCGGCTTTTCAATTACTCGCAATGATCTAGGCGAAGTTGTCCGAGGTCCCATCGCTGCAGGATCAAAACTTGTCACGGAAACAGCAGATTCAGTCATCAAGAGCACCGTAAGCGCATCTAAAGCCATCACCGATAAGGAAACGCAATGACTTCGTCAGAACTAACCTTTCAAGCCGCGACCCAAGAATTAGAATCAATACTTCAAAAACTTGATTCTGACGAGGTCAATATTGACTCACTGACGGTAGATCTTGAACGCGCTTCAGAACTAATTAACTGGTGCAGAACCAGACTTGAAGCAACACGCGTCGACGTCGAACGAATTGTCACAGGTCTGGAAGACGATTAGAGCTTTCATTTTTCGGGTTCTTAAAATGATGTGAGCCGAGGGAGTCGGTGGGTCCTCCCTCGGCTCACGGAACGCCCACGGATTGGTGGGAAATCCGGAGCGCATGCCAAGCGGTTCAACAGATAGCGAACCGCAATCTTTTCCGGGGCATGTATAGAAAAAGATTACACTTTCTCTGGCCCCACAACTTCAGTGCCGCAGCATAGCGACGCATTAACGTGGTGTCGTTAAAATTCGAATGAATTTTAGAACTTTTGAGCATTTTTAGGACCATTTTGAAAACAAACTTGCCTTATGGGAGCTGGCCTTCGAAGCTCACCTCTTCCGCATTGGCTAAAGGCGCCATTCGCCTTTCCGAACCGACAGTTTTCAACAACGATATTTACTGGCTAGAAGGACGTCCAGAGGAATCGGGCCGAACAGCAATCGTCAAATACCATGACGAAACCGCGAGCACTCTCGGTCCAGCCGATCTGAATGTTCGGACTTTGGTCCATGAGTACGGGGGTGGTTCTTGGCTACCGACGTCTAACGGCATTTTGTTGACCTCATTGATAGATCAGCGCATCTGGTTGCTCAATGGGGATCTCCAACCAATAACGTCCTCACCGTCGGATTCCCACCTGAGGTTTGCGAACGGAACTTCGGTTCCCAACACAACAGAAACTGTATGGGTTGTCGAGCGGCATCGAGATGGCAGTCCAACACCAGATAATTTGCTCGCGACCGTAACTTTGGACGGACACATAGAGGAAATTGCTACAGGGGCAGACTTCTACTCGTCTCCAGTTGTATCCCCAGATGGCGAATCACTCGCATATCTTTCGTGGAACCATCCATCTATGCCTTGGGATCATGTCCGGCTGCATTTGGCGAAAAGGATTAAGGGCAAGTGGCGCCACCACCAAATACTCGTTGACGGCCCAGCACTGCAACAACCAAAATTTTCACCTGAGGGAGAGCTGCACATAGTCAGCGACGAAACCGGGTGGTGGAACATCCACAAAGTCGACTTGGAAAATGGTTTAACTCAGCCAATTTTTTCAGCACAGTATGAGTTCGGCGTGCCGGGTTGGGTCTTTGGACAGCAGACCTACGCATGGTCAGACGACGCTATCTGGTGTACCTGGATAGATAAGGGGACAGGACATATCGGCCGCATCGTCGAGTCAGAACTGCTCGAGGTTGATTGCGGGCTAACTGAATTCAACGGTCTCAGCATGCTTGAAGACGGGCGGGCAGTGACAGTTGCAGCAAGCTGGACATCTCAGGCAGCGGTTGTAATTATCGCTGCGGATGGCTCTGTAGAAAAGCTCAACAACTCGCAAGAGAGTCCACTGCCTTCCGAAGAAATTTCAACTCCTACTTCGATGTCAGTCCCTGATCTCGATGGAGATGACACCTACTGCTTTTACTTTGCTCCCTTAAACTCTAAATTCTTTTCCCAATCGGGGCTGCCTCCACTGATTCTTCTTAGTCATGGAGGTCCCACAGGGGCGGCAAGATCTTCCTACGATCTAGCGATTCAGTTTTGGACAAACCGGGGCTTCGCCGTAGTCGATGTCAATTACCGCGGGAGCACGGGTTTCGGCACTGAGTACCGGAACAAGCTGAGACGTAAGTGGGGTATCGCCGATACAGAAGACTGTGTTGGGGCGGCTAGATTCTTAGCGAATCAAGGGCTCGCAGATCCAAAACGACTTGTAATCAAAGGCGGATCTGCAGGGGGGTACACAACGTTACGCGCGCTGACGACGACTGACGTTTTCGCTGCCGGCATCTCGCGTTACGGAGTAGCGGATCTCGCGACCCTCGCCGAGGACACCCACAAATTTGAGGCCCGATATCTAGATTCGCTTGTAGGCGAATGGCCAGCTGAGCGGGATATTTACGATGAACGATCGCCTATTCATCACGCGGATCGCCTAGTAACTCCAATGATCGTGCTGCAAGGGTCCGAAGACCCGGTAGTTCCTCCCTCGCAGGCAGAGCAACTAGTAGACGCTCTCCAAGCAGGAGGCATTCCTCATTCATATGTACTCTTTGCCGGAGAGAGTCATGGTTTCCGCCAAGCTGAAACTATCTCAGCCGCTCTTGATGCGGAACTATCGTTCCTAGGCCAAATATTGGGATTCGAACCACATGACGAAATCACGCCCATAACTATTCTTTAATTTCAACCGGTCTCAGGTGAACTAGCCGGGTCTGACTCGTCCTCGGTTACATCTAAGCCCGGGTCGTGTTCCTCGCATCGTCCTTCAGTGATGTCGATAATACGGTTGTATCGATCACCTTCTCTTACCGGCCGAGGGCCTCCATCGTCGTCAAGCACATGCGGGTGAAAAAGATAACCCTCAACGCGTGCCCCATCGAAAAAAACTTCAAGTGCCCCGGTCTCCCCGGTTATTCCATACCGAGGGTGCCAGGCGAAATTTCCTAGCGAATAGGCAATTACTGTGCGGTCAAACGTTTCAATCGGCTGCAAAACATGGGGGTGATGACCCAATATTAGATTCGCTCCCGCGTCAATGAGCTCGCGCGCTAGATCTCGTTGGCTCTCGTTAGGGCACGTTCGTCGCTCGACGCCCCAATGCACACTGACCACAACCACGTCATTGCCAGACGCCGCTGCTCGCACTGCCGCCAACACTCGCGAAATAGCCCCCCTAGCATCCGCAACGCCTGCCCGGGTAGAGCTAGCAGCAAAGCCTCCTGGGACTACTGCTGTCGCCGAAACAAAAGCTACTCGAATCCCATTATCTAACGACATGACGCGAGGGGCATAGGCTTCTGCGTTGTTACCACCAGCGCCGGGTCGCAGAATTTCGACTTCGTCAAGAACTCCTATGGTGTCTTCTAGACCTATGAGACCGAAGTCAAGCGTGTGGTTATTAGCAAGGGACACTACGTCAATACCCGCGCCTGCGAGCGTCAACGCCGCAGACCCCGGAGCTCGAAATACAAATTCCTTGTCATACGGCTCTCCGCGTTCGGTTATTGCCATTTCAAGATTGACAATCGCAATATCAGCCGATGAGAGGTGCGGTTGCACACCTTTGAAGGGGTCAATTCCTTTTGGCTCAGTTCGGTCGAGGAGCACATCTCCTCCGGCTAAAAGTGTCCAAAGGCGCTTGGGTTCAGTAGTTGTGGTCGCTTCACTCGAAGCTTCAGGCGGGACGTCATTCGCCTGAGCTGACACGTCCGTGATCTCGCCCGAATCAAACTCCAGCGTCGTAGATGGTGAAGCCGGAAGTTCTTCAGGTGGATCTACAACAGTCGTATCGGGAACGACAAAGATCGCCTTTTCCGGTTCCGCTCCACTACACGCAAGATTCAACGCTAAAGCGACGGACATCAATGTTGAGAGGAAGTGGTATCGCTTCACGGGGGGTCAGTCTACGGGTCCCGCTAGCGTAGAATTGATGTACGGCTTTGTTCGCCAACCAAAGTGGTTACTAGCTCATCTCTTGGTAATTGCCTTATCAGTAGCTTTTATAGGCGCAGGTATTTGGCAATTTGGTCGACATCAAAGACGGGGCGAACGCAACGACACTGTTCTCGCTCAACAAAACACGACGCCAGTTTCCGTATCAGAGCTCTTTCAATCAGATGCTGATATCGAGTTTCGCTCAATCATTTTAAATGGCACTTGGGTCGGGGAAGAAAGTGTTCTCATTCGAAATCGCAGCCACCGCGAAGCAGCCGGCTGCCATCTCGCTACGCCGCTTAAGATAGACAACTCACTAGGCGTGTTGGTTATTGCTGGGTGGTTACATGAAACTTTGTGCGATCCAAGCAAATTCCCTCGACCATTAGGCGACGTTTCAATGGAAGCGCGCATTCGCTTTACCCAAACTCGCGGCTCGTTAGGCGCAAAAGATCCCGCCTCAGGAGTGCTCACAACTCTGGCCAGAACCGATGTTGCCCGGATTAATAAGCAAACCAGCCTTGAGTTGGCGCCTGTCTACGTTGAGCTTATGTCGAGCACAGCGACACCTGAGAATGCAATTCCAATCGACCCGCCTTCAACTGACCTGGGCCCTCATTTGGCGTACGCAGTTCAATGGTTTTTGTTTTTTGCGGTAGCCGCTGTGGGTTATCCATTGGTTCTACGTCGCCAGGCGAAACGCGGCGAATCCGAAGACCTCGGACCCATTGACGACTAGCTAACTTGAGCCATTCGCTCCACAATCATTTGGAGCATCTCCGGCGAAGTAGCAAAATTTAGTCGCACATGTCCTAGACCCTCAATCCCAAAGTCTGGTCCCGAGCTAAGCGCCACCTTATTTTGGGCCAGGAAAATTTCGGCAGGGTCATCACCTAAGCCAAGTTCGCGACAGTCCAACCACGCTAAATACGTTGCTTCAGGTAAGCGGTAGTGGACCGCCGGGAGATAGTCGTTCAGTAGTTCGCCCAACAAGTGGCGGTTGCGGTCAAGCCCGGCGACCAGTTCAGAAAGCCAAGCATCGCCATGTTCCCACCCCGCAACTGTGGCCACCTGCCCTAAGCCGTTTATCCCACCAATCATGCGCGGTCGGATCTGCTGAAGCGACGGTAAATATTTTTCTGAGGCGGTGTGAACGAACGCCATGCGAAGGCCAGCCATATTGAACGTCTTTGTGGCAGCGATAAGCGTTACTGTCCGCTGGGCAGCTAATTCACTTATCGATGCCGTAGGTAAGTGCTCGTTAGGTGCGTATACCAAGTCACAGTGAATCTCGTCGGAGATCACTAAAAGGTCATGACGATCAGCTATTTCAATCACTTGCGCAAGATCAGTTTTATCCATCACGAAACCAGATGGATTATGGGGGTGGCACAGAAGCAGCGCCGAGACATCTTGTTGCGATGCAACGCTTTCTAAATGCTCGAAGTCAAGACTCCACCCAGTCTCCATTTCGACAAGCGGGTTGGCGACCCACCTGCGACCAACGCCCTCAATGCTTGAGTAGAACGGCGGGTAAACGGGTGTTTGAACGACGACCCCTGCGCCGGGCGGGACCAAGGTATCAAGAACTAATTCGAGACCTTGGATAACGTCATGCACCCGTATAATCTCCGATACCTCGACGCGCCAATCAAAAGCGTTCCGCATTCGATCCCGGAACGCCTCAAGCACGGGTATTGGCTCGTCGTAAAATCCATAGCCAAGTCCGCCTGAATTAATTCGTTCGATGACCGCATTCGTAATGAACTCTGGGACTTCCAAGTCCATGTCCGCCACCCAGGCGCATAACACATCATCGCCATGGCGTTCCCATTTAATTCCTGGACGGTTTCGCACTCGATCAAGGTCTAGGTCGAAGATCACGAGGAAAGGGTAGATCGTAAACGTTAATAAAATCCGATCATTCGGCCTGCCAAGGCTGCGACTGCCGCAAAAAGCACAGGCCGGATTATTTTTTCACCGCCGCGAACAGCTATTCGTGCGCCAAACCAGCCGCCTATTGCGAAACCTACGGCTAACACCAGCGCGAACCCCCAATCGACTTGTTGTCGCACAATAAACACGGGGACCGCAATAAGTGTGAGAACTAATATGACAACAACCTTCACCGCATTTGCGTTCACAAGATCAAGACCTGATCGAGCCAAAGCGACGACAATGAGTAACCCGACTCCAGCTTGAAACGCTCCCCCATACAGACCAATCCCGAAGAAGACAATCGCGCTCACTGCCGGCCGCCAGCTGATAGCGCTTCCAACAGTCTTTGGAGTTCGGAGGCTAACCACTAAAAGCGGAATCATTAAGATTCCAAATATTTGTTCAAAGGTCTCATCAGCAACGCTAGAGACAAGCAGCGACCCGATTAGCGAACCGGAGATAACTGGCATTAGCACCGGAATCGATCGTCGAAATCCTGTAATTCCTTCTTTGCGGTAACTCATCACTGAGGATGCGTTTTGCACTAGAACTCCAACTCGATTCGTCCCATTTGCGACTAAGCCCGGGAGACCGACAACCACGTTGAGGAGACCGACAGTAAGCAGCGAACCTCCACCAGCCATGGCGTTCACTACACCCGCAATAAAACCGGCTCCTATGACCAGCAGCGCATCGGTAAGTTCCATCTCTGCCATCATTGCCGGATTTTGGTGCGGAAATCAGCCACTTCAAAAATCTCTTCGTGTGATTACCTCCACAACCTCTAATCTCAGAGGTATGGCCGGCAACACTTTTGGCAGTACTTTCCGTATCACTACCTTTGGAGAATCTCACGGAGGTGGTGTTGGAGTTGTCGTCGATGGATGTCCACCGCGGCTCAAACTCTCCGAAGAAGATATACAGGTAGATCTAGATCGCCGTCGACCGGGTCAAAGCCGATTAGTCACACAGCGAAAAGAAGCAGACGAAGTAGAAATTTTGAGCGGCTTGTTCGAAGGTCTAACCCTCGGTTCATCCATATCTATGTTGGTTCGCAATAAGGATGCACAATCTGGTGCATACGAAGATATGAGGGACACCTATCGGCCAAGTCATGCTGACTGGACAACAGAAGCGAAATACGGAATCCGGAATTGGCAGGGTGGCGGGCGAGCGTCAGCTCGGGAGACCATCGGTCGGGTGGCAGGCGGTGCAGTTGCACGCAAGCTTATTAGTCAAGTAGCCGGAATCGAAGTCCTTGGCTGGGTTAACTCAATCCAGGATTTAGAGGCGAATGTAGATGATCAAGTCGTCACCAGAGATCAGGTTGAAGCGGACCCAACGCGATGCCCTGACCAAAAGACTGC
>Ga0111541_10000430_pt1 | contig 13593 bp, 15 predicted proteins | sample Knorr_S7_td_DCM__FD_83039 | JGI IMG/M metagenome (GOLD analysis project Ga0111541, IMG submission 83039) | Marine microbial communities from Southern Atlantic Ocean transect - Knorr_S7_td_DCM_ad_131m_LV_B (version 2) (version 2) | ecosystem: Environmental > Aquatic > Marine > Oceanic | place...
ATCCTGTAAATAGTCAATTCTCAGAAGAGCTTTTGGAGATAGATAATAAAAATAAAATGAAAGCCTTTACCATATTGATTATAAGCCTCGTGGCTCTTCTAGTGGGTGCGCATGTTCTCGTTTTGGGTGCGGTAGCAATAGCAGAGCAACTTGAAATTAGTGATCTTATTATAGGCCTAACTATTGTTGCTGTTGGGACTAGTCTACCTGAAATTGCAGCTTCGGCAGCAAGCATCATGAAAAATAAAGCTGATATAGCAATAGGCAATGTTATAGGTTCTAATATGTTCAACATGCTAGCGGTGCTAGGTATCCCAGCTATTATTCAGGATTTGCCGGTTAGTAAGCTTAACCCAGACCTTTTCATTAGGGATATCGCAGTAATGTTCTTTCTAACAGTTATGCTCGCGATTATGCTATTTGGTCCCAAGAGAGTTAAACTTACAAAAACTAAGGGGGCGTTTTTATTAGCCTTTTTTGCAGGGTACCAATACTTTATCTATCTAAATATAACAGGTTAAAAAATTGAAAAATATAAGTTCAGAAAAACTGAAGAAATTAGCAAAAGCAGTGATTAAAACTGAACAAGTTGCGCTTTCAGCATTAGTGGATCGTATTGACGATAACTTTGTTGATGCTTGCAACATAATTCTAGATTGTGATGGTCGTGTTGTTATAACTGGCATGGGAAAATCTGGGCATATAGCAAACAAAATTGCTGCAACACTTGCAAGCACCGGAACACCAGCCTTTTTTGTACATCCTGGCGAAGCTAGTCATGGTGATCTTGGCATGATTACTCCTAAGGACGTTGTTATTGCATTATCAAATTCGGGTGAGACTGATGAAATTGTCGGGTTATTACCAGTTATAAAGAGATTAAACATTAGTCTTATAACATTAACCGGAAATTCAGATTCAACTTTAGCCAAAGCATCAAACATTAATATTAATGTAAGTGTGGAAAAAGAAGCATGTCCGCTTGGGCTTGCACCAACATCAAGTACCACAGCAACTCTGGCAATGGGTGATGCTTTATCGATTGCCTTGCTTGAAAAACGTGGTTTCAATGAAGATGACTTTGCTCTTTCTCATCCTGGAGGAGCATTAGGCAAACGTTTGCTACTACGTGTTGATGATATTATGCACACGGAAAATGAGATACCAAAAGTTTTAGAAAACGCAACACTTGGTGAAGCATTAATTGAAATGTCTGCCAAAGGTCTCGGTGTTACAACAATTACTAATAAAAATAATGAGTTTTTAGGTATTTTCACTGATGGGGATTTGCGCCGAGCACTTGACTCAGGGATTGATTTTAAACTATCCAAGATAAGAGATGTAATGACGAAAAACGCAAAAACCATAGTTACTAACTCACTTGCTGCTTCAGCATTAGCACTAATGGAAACGCATAGTATTAATGCGCTTGTCGTAGTGGATGAAGAAGAGATACTGCGTGGCATTCTAAATATGCATGATCTTTTGCGTGCTCGAGTGATTTAAAAAATGGATGAACCAACTAATGAAGTGTTATTAGAAAAAGCAGCTAATATAAAACTTATTGTCTTTGATGTAGACGGTGTATTAACAGATGGAAAATTATATATTGGGGAAAATGGAAATGAGTATAAGGCTTTTCATGTAAGAGATGGCCACGGAATTGTTATGTTAATGGAAACAGGTTGTAATGTAGCAGTAATTACTGCCCGCTCATCGAATATTGTTGCTGAGCGCATGTCATCACTTGGAATAAAATATGTTTACCAAGGTAAAAAAAATAAAGGGGAAGTATTAAAAAAATTAATTAATAAGTTAAATTTAACAGCTTCCGAAGTTGCATATGTAGGAGATGACATAATAGATTTGCCTGCGATGAAAGAAGTGATGCTGCCAGTTGCAGTTGCTGATGCGCACCCTGAAGTTAGAAAACTCGCAGAATATATTACAAAAAGTAATGGTGGGCAGGGAGCTGCGAGAGAAATATGCGAGTTGATTATTCGCTCACAGAAAAATCTAGAAAAATTTATTTAATCTTATGATTATGTATAAATATCGACTTTTCTAAAATTTTATTAATCATGTTTAATGTTAGATGGAAACTCGCCGCGGTACTAATAATGATAGCTGGATTCAGTTATTGGCTCTTAGACAAACTAATTGGTGATGATAAAAAAGTCTTGGAAAAATTTGCTCATTACCCTGATTATTATATGGAAAATTTTACAACCATAAAAATGAATGATGATGGCACACCAAAAAATCAATTAAGTGCATCGTATATGGCGCATTTCCCTGATGATAATACTACCGAGTTAGACTATCCTAAACTTAGGATATTCCGTGCAGACAAGTTACCAATAAATGTTAGTGCGGATAAAGGATGGGTCACTTCTAGTAATGAGGTGATTCTTCTAAAGGGTAATGTTCATCTTTATCAAATTGAAGAAACTGGTGAAATGTCTCTTGAACTAATAACTGATGACGCGCGTGTTTTAATTGATAAAAAATATGCTGAAACAGACAAGCCTGCAACTGTAATAAGCAAAAAATCTACTACTAATTCTACGGGAATACGTATAAATATGCAGGAACATAAGATGGAATTTTTAAATAAAGTACACACAACAATTGAGTCAAGCCATGAAAATTAAATTGCATATAACTATCTTGCTTATGATGGTAGTACACCATGTTTTCGCTTTATCAAATGATAGCGAGCAAAATATTGAAATTGAAGCTGACAAAGCTGAAATGGATGACGCAAACAAAACAACTGTATATCGTGGCAATGTTATTGTAACGCAAGGAAGTATAAAAATGACAGGGCATACAATGACTGTTCATTTTGATAAAAATAATGATATGAAGTTAGTAATATTGAATGGTTCGCCAGCAACATACCGACAACTACCAGATAACAGTGAAGTATATGATCGGGCTGAAGCATCAAAAATGGAATATTACGCACTAAAAAACTATATAATTCTTATTAATGATGCCCTCGTAACACAAGAAGGTTTGACTTTTAGTGGGCAGAGAATCGAATATGATACGGTTTTAAGTAAAGTTAAAGCTGAGGGGCAGTCAAATAAAACAAAAAAGAGTAAAAATAAAGAAGAAGGCCGAGTAAAAATAATTATTAAAAAAAGAAACTAATAAATAAATATTAAAATAATTTTATAAAATAATCTCAATAAAAATTCCTTCATGAGCAAATTATCCGTACATCATCTTTCAAAATCATATCGTTCAAGAGAAGTTGTTTCTGACGTTAGCTTAGTGGTTGAAAATGGTGAAATAATAGGGTTGCTTGGTCCTAATGGTGCTGGTAAAACTACTAGTTTCTATATGATAGTAGGTCTAATCAAGTCATCTGCCGGTAGCATACATATTGATAATTTTGAACTTGATAATCTAAGCATGGATAAAAGATCGCATATGGGTCTTAGTTACTTACCACAAGAAGCTTCCATATTTAAGAAATTAACGGTTGAAGAGAACATAATGGCAATATTAGAAACTCATAATTCTTCAAATCGAAACACTATTAAACAGCGTGTTGATATGCTCCTTGATGAGTTTCGTATAGGCCACCTTCGAAATAATTATGGCTCAAGCTTATCGGGAGGCGAGAGACGCCGTGTTGAAATAGCTAGGGCTGTAGCTACAAAACCTAGATTTCTATTATTAGATGAACCTTTTGCCGGCATTGACCCAATCTCAATTGGTGATATACAAAAATTAATTTATGAACTCCGCGAACATGGAATTGGGATTCTCATTACAGATCATAACGTCAGAGAAACTCTTGGAATTTGTGATCGAGCATATATCGTTAATAATGGTAAAATTCTGGCTGAAGGAACATCCGAAGAAATTTTAAAAAATAAAAAGGTGAGAGATGTATATCTCGGGCAAAAATTTACACTCTAAAAAAATAGATGCAAAAAAATTTAATAAAATCAAAAAATGAAAGCAACACTACAATTTAGAATAACTCAGGGGCTAAAAATGACCCCGCAATTACAGCAAGCAATATATTTGCTACAACTATCAAATATAGAACTGAATGCTATGATTCAAGAACAGTTAGATTCTAATCTAATGCTAGAAACAGAAGACGATAAAGATGAAAATGAAAATTCAAACTCAATTAATAGTGGAGAAGAAAAAGATACAGCTGAATTTGATAGTGAGCGCGAATTTAATGAAAATGATAGTAATATAATATCAAAAAATAAAAATAACCCAGAAAATCAGTATTCAGAATTAGCATTTGAAAAAGAAGATGATAGATATAAATCACTAGAAGAAGAATTAAGGTGGCAACTCAATCTAATGCCAATAACTGATAATGATAAGGTAATTTCTGAAATTATTATTGACTCACTAAACGATGATGGTTTTTTGGAAATATCGTTGAATGAAATACTAAATACTGCTAACACTACTATAGAAGATATTACATTAGAAGAAGTAGAAGCAGTTCTTAAAATAATACAATCGCTGGAACCTGCAGGCGTAGGAGCGAGAGGTGCGCAAGAGAGTCTTCTTATACAACTAAATCAGTTGGATCAAAAAATACCTGAAGTAAAAAAATCTAAGGAAATAATTATGAACTATTTTGAGTTATTAGTAGCTCATGATTATAAAAAACTTACTAAAAAACTTAAGATAGATGAAAGTGAGCTAAAAGAAATATTAAGTTTTATTAAATATAAGCTAAATGCAAGACCTGGAAGTCAAATAAGCAGTTCGCGTACAGAATACACTGTTCCAGATGTTGATGTTAAAAAAATAAACGATAAGTGGATTGTAAAATTAAATAAAGATGCAATACCGGAGCTTCGAATAAACTCCATATATAAAAAGATGATTCGCAAAGGTAATAACAGCGCTGATAATCAAACAATGAAGACACATTTACAAGACGCAGAATGGACTATAAAAAGCTTACAACACAGAAATGATACCCTATTAAGCGTTGCAAAATGTATAGTGGAACATCAGAGTGATTTTCTCGAACATGGTGAAGAAGCAATGAAACCGCTGATTTTACAAAATGTAGCTGATTCGCTGGGTATGCATGAATCAACAATATCTCGGGCGACTACGAAAAAATATATGCAAACTCCTAGAGGGACATACGAACTTAAATATTTTTTTCCAAGCCATGTCAGCACAGATTATGGTCATAAAAAGTCATCTACAGCAATACAGGCGTTAATAAAAAAATTAATAGATACGGAAGAACCGACTAAGCCACTTAGTGATGAGAAAATTTCAATTCTACTAAAGGAAGAAGGGGTAAATGTAGCCAGAAGAACTATTGCAAAATATAGAGAGGCTATGGCAATCCCAACCTCAAATGAAAGAAAAAGATTATCAATATAAAAAATGAAAATAGATATAACTGGAAGAAATGTTGAAATTACCGATGCATTAGAAGTAAATATAAAAAATAAACTAAAGAAGCTGGAAAATCATTTTGAAAACATCATTAATATAAATTTTATTTTAACAGTTGAAAAAGAGAGAATGAAGGCGGAAGCATTAATTACAATAAAAAATGGTAATTTATTCGCAGACAATGAAAATAAAAACATGTATGCAGCTATTGATGAAGTTATAATAAAACTAGATAGGCAATTAAGAAAACAAAAAGAAAAAATAATAGATCGCCGCTGAAATCAATAATACAAAAAAATTTATAAAATAGAGTAATAAAGAAAATGAAAATCTCCGAGATACTTTCTCTATCAAGTATACTCTCCAGTGTTGAATGCAATAGTAAAAAAGTTGCAATTGAGCTACTGGCAGAAAAAATTGCTGATTGCGACAATGGGGTGTCGAAAATAGATGTCATTAACTGTTTAGTAGCGCGTGAGAGACTTGGAAGTACTGGGATTGGAAATGGAATTGCAATACCTCACGGAAGATTGAAATATTGTAAAAAAACAATAGCGGCTTTTATTCATCTCAATAATGGAATAAATTATGAAGCTATTGATAATATGCCAGTTGATTTAATATTTGCTTTAATTGTTCCAGAAGAATCAACTGATGAACATCTGCAAATATTGGCAGTACTAGCAAAAATGCTCAGCAATAAAAAAAATATTGAGGCTTTAAGACAATCAGAAAATCCAAAAGAAATCTTTGCTATTTTAACAAATTAAATAATGTCAGAAATTAATAATAAACTTGCAATAGAAGAACTTTTCAATATTCAACATGAGAGGCTGAGTCTAAAATGGATTGCTGGTAAAGAGGGTGGTTGCAAAACTTTAATACGAGAAGTTTCTGCATCAATAAATGAGCCTACAAACACTGACAATAAGGAAAATTCAAATGAAAACAAGCAAGAGATAGAAAATTCGCCATTAGATGCCTCATTAATTGGCCATTTAAATCTGATCCATCCTCAACAAATACAAATTATAGGCGGCATGGAAATAAAATATCTTGATGGATTGAGAGATATATCAATGCAAGATGCAATTGAGCAAATCTTCAGAGGACAAACTATCTGCATAATCGTTTCTGACAATTGTGATGTACCAACAGCTCTTAAAAATAAAAGTGATGAATATAATATTCCCTTATTTTCAACATCAATAAATGGGAATAAGCTGGCTGACACACTACACTACTTCTTAACAAATTTTTTCGCAGATATGCTAACACTGCATGGAGTCTATATGGAAGTGATGGCAATTGGAGTGCTCATTACGGGACCAAGCGGTATAGGTAAAAGTGAATTGGCATTAGAACTAATTTCACGGGGGCACCGCTTGATTGCAGATGACGCACCGAAATTTTCTAAAATCGCACCCGATATTATTAACGGAACATGCCCAAAATCATTACAAGATTTTCTTGAAGTTAGAGGATTAGGCATTATTAATGTACGTGAATTATTTGGTGATAGCGCAATCAAAAAAAATAAGTACCTAAGGTTAATCATTAATTTACAGCCGATGGATAAAAAAGATCATGCCTTAATAGATCGTCTTGAAGGTAGTTATGATACAAGAAATATACTCGACATGAATATTCCAGAAATTACTTTACCTGTTGCTCCTGGAAGAAATTTAGCTGTCATGCTGGAGTGCGCTGCTAGAAATCATATTCTTCGTGATGATGGTTACGACGCCACAAAGATATTTGCAAGAAGACAAGAAAAATTAATAAAATCAAAAGAAAAATAAATATATTAAAAAGCATAGTTTCAAATAACTTAATTAAAAAGGATGCTTTAAAATGAGTGTAGGTGTTTTAATAATTGCACATAATGATATAGGTTTATCTTTGGTTAATACAGCAAGCCAAATGATTAAAGAAAATCCTCTTAAAATAAAAGTCCTCGCTGTTGATTTAGAATCGACAACTGATGAATTACATAAAAATGCGTTATCACTAATAGAAAGTATTGACAATGGTGATGGGGTTCTTATTTTAACAGATCTATTTGGTTCAACACCTAGTAATGTCGCTTACAAATTATTCGAAAAAGAGAATATAAGTATTGTTAGCGGTGTAAATTTATCGATGCTTATAAGAATAGTCAATTATTCTCATTTAAACTTAAAAGAGATGGCAAAGAAAGCATACAGTGGCGGCATTGATGGCATAAATATAAATGACATGCCGAAGGATTCATTAGGTGAAAAATAGCAAAGTAAAAATTAATAACAAACTAGGGCTTCACGCTCGTGCTGCTGCGAAGTTTGTAAAAATTGCATCCGGGTTTCAATCTGAAATAATGATACGGTTAGGAAATCGCGAGGTGAATGGTAAAAGCATTATGGGTATTATGATGTTAGCTGCAGGCATGGGAACAGAAATTAATATCATAGCTATCGGGGTAGACGAAAGTGAGGCTATTATCTCCCTTCAAAACTTGGTTGATGACAAGTTTGGAGAAAATGAATGACTATTTCTATTCAAGGTGTGAGTGTCTCTCGAGGCATAGCAATTGGGAGAGTACATCGCATCAAGGATGATCAAATTGATGCTCCTGAGTACATTATAAAGAGCAAACAAATTGATGCTGAAATTTCTAGACTAAACGAAACAATAAAAAATGCACATGGCGAATTAAGGGCTATTAGAGACAATATACCAAGCTCTACCTCTAAAAACATAGCTGAATTTATAAATACACATTTATTAATGCTAGAAGATAATGCATTAACAGAAGAACCCAAAACTATTATTAGAGAAAAATTATGTAATGCAGAGTGGGCTTTGAAATTACAGCGTGATGCATTAGTTAATGTTTTTGATGAAATGGCTGATACATATCTTCGCACAAGAAAAGATGATGTCGATCATGTTGTTAACAGAATATTACGTGTACTGTTAAAACAAACACCAATCATAGAAAAATACCCAGAAAAACAATTAAAAAATAAATTAATTGTAGCGGATGATTTGACCCCAGCAGATACAGTCTTGATGCAACACTATGGTATAGCAGGATTTGCAACTGAATTTGGTGGATCAACATCACACACGGCAATTCTCGCACGTAACTTAAGAATTCCAGCTGTTGTAGGCTTACATGGAGCTAAAAAACTTATTAAGAATGATGACTATGCAATTCTAGATGGTGACTCGGGGATAATACTAATTAACCCTGATGAAACCATATTAAATGATTACAAAAAAAAACAAAAAGAAGTAAAAAAATATTATGTATCACTAGAGAAACTTAAAGATTCACCAGCAAAATCAATGGATGGAATTGACATAACATTAATGGCTAATATTGAACTCCCCGGTGATTTTGAAAGAGTTAGAGATGTTGGTGCTGATGGAGTTGGCTTATATAGAACTGAATTTTTATATATGAATAGAAACAATCCGCCAGACGAGGAGGAACACTATGAAACATACATCAATGTAATCAACGCGCTTCGTGGGTTACCTTTAACTATTAGAACAGTTGATTTAGGAGCTGATAAAGAAGTTGACGGTATGGGCCGTCGCTCGTCTCATATGAGATCAAATCCGGCGCTTGGTTTGCGTGCTGTGAGACTATGTCTAAAAGAACCAGATTTTTTTAGGCCTCAGTTACGAGCAATCTTAAGAGCTTCGGCATTTGGACCAATTCGTATAATGATACCAATGCTTACAAACCTAGATGAAATGCAGCAAGTTCTGTTTATGATTAATGAATTAAAAAGTGAACTAGACAATGAGTCTATAGATTATGATTCACAAATAAAAATTGGCGGAATGATTGAAGTACCAGCATCGGCAATCTGCGCTGATATTTTTGCAAGCAAACTAGATTTTTTATCTATTGGAACAAACGACTTAATTCAATACACAATGGCTATAGATAGAGTAAATGATGAAGTAAACTACCTATATGACCCATTAAACCCAGCCGTTTTAAGACTAATAAGAATGACAATAAACGCTGGCCATAAGGCGAATATACCAGTTTCTATGTGTGGAGAAATGGCGGGGGAAAAAGAACATACTAAGTTGCTGCTTGGATTAGGTTTGAGGGAATTTAGTATACACCCAGCAACCATACTTGAAGTTAAAGAAATTATAAACAAAACAAATATTAATGATCTTGAGAGATTAACTGATGAGGCACTAATGAATAAAATTAAAAAATAACAGTAAATCATTTATTAAAATATTAACGTAATTATATTCTCGCACTATACAATATCGCCACTCAACATAGTTTAGCATTACTTTTCAAGCGCTGTTAAACTCTCAATCACTAAAAACGATACAATTAAAATGAATAAAAATGTGACCCAAAAAACATCTGTTATAGATGCTCTGCATGACGCTTTAGAAAGTAATAACCGTAAAGCTGCGAGTACCATTATAGCCACATTACATCCATCTGAAATAGCGGATATTTTGGAGAGTGTACCACCGCGCGAAAGAGAAGAATTGTGGGATCTCGTCGAGATTGAAGTTGAAGGCGATGTTCTATCGCATATGCAAGACGCGGTAAGAACTGAGTTCCTCGAAAATATGCGCCCAGATGAGGTAATAGATGTTACTAAAGATTTAGAAGCAGATGATGTTGCAGATATATTACAAGATTTACCTGATGATATTGCGGGGACAATTCTGCAAGCGATGGATGAACAAAATCGTCAACGATTATCTTCTATATTAACATACCCAGAAGATACGGCCGGCGGTTTAATGAACGTGGATGTAATTGCAATACGTGCTGACGTGCCGCTTGATGTAGTAAATCGATACTTACGTCTTCTAGGTAATATACCAGAAAAAACAGATAACATAATGGTTGTGAATAGAAAAAATAAATACCTAGGAGTTCTCCCGCTAACTGAACTATTAATAAGAGATCAAGAAACAAAAGTAAGTCAATGGATGGAAGAACAACCCTATGTATCTGTTGAAACCCCTACCACGGAAATTGCAAAAATCTTCGAACAACGCGATCTTTTATCTGCGGCTGTTGTTGATGAAAAAGGTTTTTTACTTGGTCGAATAACAGTTGATGACGTTGTGGATGTCATACAAAAAGAAGCTGAGCACGCTCTTAGAAGCATGGCTGGACTAAGTGATGAAGAAATGTTTTCACCAATCATTGCAAGCACTAAACGAAGGGCTGTTTGGCTGGGCATAAACTTATTAACAGCATTTTTAGGGGCGTGGGTTATTGGTCGTTTTGAGGACACAATTCAGCAGCTTGTTGCTTTAGCAATTCTTATGCCAGTTGTTGCTGGGATGGGTGGCATTGCTGGCAGTCAGACATTAACAATAGCCATAAGAGGTATTGCGCTGGGTCAAATTGCAAAAACTAATATAAAACCATTATTAATCAAAGAACTCTCCGTCGGTATATTAAATGGTGTATTTTGGTCATGCATTGTCAGCGGTATTGTTATTCTATGGTTTGGAAAACTTTCTCTTGGCCTAATAATTGGTGCGTCAATGATTATTAACCTTGTCATTGCTGCATTAGCGGGAGCAACAATACCTATCGTTTTAAAACATTATGGTATTGACCCTGCAATTGCTGGAAGTGTAATTCTAACAACAATTACTGATGTTGTTGGTTTTGTAACTTTCTTAGGGCTAGCAACTATATTTCTTTTAAGCTAAATTCTGCGCCAAAATCAGACAGCGTTCCATATGCTCATTAGTTCGTCATTGTTATTGCGACGATCTTCAACTATTTTTTTGAACCTATCAGGATTTTTTATATGAGTAATTTCGCCGCTACGTGGGAAATACTTATCTCTTAATCGAGATAACCAAAATCTTAAAGCAGCTAAACGTAAAACATAAACCCAACAATCACGCTCTTCATCACTTACAGTTCGTACTTCTTGATATGCGCCCAAAAGAGAAATCAAATTCTTTTGATCTCCGATTTTATCTCCACTTGTGCACCAATCGTTAACAGTAACTGCTAAATCATATATTGCATAACCATTACAGGCATAATAAAAATCTATTATTCCGGTTAATTCGTCATCGATGAATAGAGCATTATCACGAAATAAATCTGCATGAATAATAGAGACGGGTAAATTATTAATAGTAAAAGACTTTAAATACTCAATTTCATTATTCAATAAGTCTTGGTCATAATTACTTAGCTTTGGCATTACTAACTCTATTGTTTCAGATCGCCATGATTCATCACGTGATGACTCTTGTGAAAATTTAAATTTTTTCCCGAGAGTATGCATTTTTGCCATCTGAAACCCTATTTCCTTGCATTGTTTAGCATTTGGCACATCAATACTTGCGCCATTTAATCTTTTTACTAGTGCTGTCGGTTTATTTTTAATACTCCTTATATACTTTCCTTCGTTATCAGGTATTGGATGTGCTGTCGGGATACCTCCTTCTGAAAAGAAAGCCATTAATTCAAGATAGTAGGAAAGCTCCTCCGAAGTTAGTTGTTCAAATATTGTAAGGACATATTGTCCTTTGCTTGTTGTGACAAAATAATTGGTATTCTCAATGCCATCGCTAATGCCAACGAACTGTTGAAGTTGGCCTAGTGAATAGTTTTTTAAAAATTCATCGAGCTCATGAGGAAGCACATTTGTATAAACAGACATAGAATTCTTTTATGATTAATTTAGATATAATTGAAGATTGTTGGATGTTATTGCCATGTGAACAATACCCATTGTGGCACTAAAACGTCATCAAGAGCGTCTTTTCTTGCTTCCAATTGACCATCTCCATCATAATCAATTAAAAAGTATGGTATGCCATTTTCAGGTGTTACTTTCACCATATAAACACTACCATTTCTTTTATATTCTTCTATAACTTTGTCTTCCTGTCGTATTATTGTTATCTGAGGCTCAATTTCATCCCCTGATTCAATAGAATCTGTTATTTCTGGGGAATCAATTACGTATAGCTGTTCTTCAGCTGCATAAACATGTCCTATTAATCCAAAAAAAACAAAAAATAAGGTGCAAATCTTAATGAAATTATTCATTTTTATCTCAGTCCTTTGCGGGTATTTGTTGCATACTTTACCATCTCAATTTAGCCATATAAAGTACATCTATATATACAACTGTTACGAGCTTTTCAGGAAATTAATCATGGAGTTTTTATTTTGACATGACCAATAATACGTTAGTTCTTGTTGATGGTTCTTATTATATGTTCAGGGCCTACCATGCGATGCCTCCACTAACTAATGCTGCTGATGAACCGACCGGCGTCATTTTTGGCGTAATTAATATGATAAAGAAACATCTAGTAGAGGGAGGCCCTGATTATTTTGCAGTAATTTTTGATGCAAAAGGAAAAACCTTTAGAAACGATCTCTACAAAGAATACAAAGCAAATAGACCTGCCATGCCAGATGATCTAGCAGTTCAAATCAGGCCCTTGCATGATATTATTAAAGCATTGGGTATCCCGATTTTAGTTATTGATGGCGTTGAAGCTGATGATGTAATTGCAACTATTGCCAAAAAAGCGGCTAAAAGAAAAATTAAAACTATAATTTCAACTGGCGATAAAGATTTAGCGCAAATTGTTAATCAAAATATACATTTGATTAATACAATGAGTAATTACAATCTTGATCCAAATGGTGTTAAAGAAAAATTTGGAGTCCCTCCAGAAAAAATTGTTGATTATCTAACCCTTGTTGGTGATAGCGTTGATAACATTCCTGGAGTTCCAAAAGTTGGCCCCAAAACAGCCGTAAAGTGGTTAAATGAATTTGGGGGTCTTGATGAGATTATTGATAACGCCGATGAGATAAAAGGTAAGGTCGGCGAAAATCTTAGGGAGTTTTTGCCAAAAATCCCACTAACTAAAAAACTTGTAACACTAAAATGTGATGTCGAACTCGATTTAAATCCTGAGGATTTAATAATCTCTGAATCTAATGATAGTGATCTTCATGAAATGTACACTAAATGGAATTTTACATCTTGGCTTGCTCAGCTCAAAGAAAAAAATAGTAATGAAAAAAATGAAATTTCAGAAAATGTTACACAAAAAAAATTAAGTAAACCAAAATATGAAACTATCTTTACATTTTCTAAATTAGATAATTGGATAGAAAAAATAAAAAACTCTAAATTA
>Ga0111541_10000432_pt1 | contig 13577 bp, 14 predicted proteins | sample Knorr_S7_td_DCM__FD_83039 | JGI IMG/M metagenome (GOLD analysis project Ga0111541, IMG submission 83039) | Marine microbial communities from Southern Atlantic Ocean transect - Knorr_S7_td_DCM_ad_131m_LV_B (version 2) (version 2) | ecosystem: Environmental > Aquatic > Marine > Oceanic | place...
CATCATCATACTTACGGTCAGATCAGTGGGGTGTATTGGTTGAAAGCACCACTCAATAGTGGAGATCTAGTCATCATGAGTCCATTTACAAACAGATACCTCAATACATCTTGTATTCCTAAGATAGATTACAATGCTCTTCAATTGAAACCAAAAGCAAACCAAGGTGTATTTTTCAACAGTAATCTTACACACTACGTTGACATCAACAGGTCGAACAAGGATAGAGTGTCTGTTGCTTTTCACATCTTAATTCATGCCTGACCAAAAACGACTTTTCATTTACAAAATCGGGCAAAAAAAATTCAGGCAATTTTTTGCTCCTTAAGGTTTTTTCATGGATAATATTATTATCATAGAAGAGAATATTGACGTAAAACCGTTTTTAGAAGAAATGGACTTAGATGACTGGGATTGGGTATCTAAGCAAAAAGGTAATAATATAGGTGGCAATAAAAACCCATATGGGTTCTTACCGTTAGTTTGGGCAAAAGTCAGAAAAGGTGAAGATCCGCATGATGCCTTGGGTCAAGGTAAAACTGCATTATACGATAAGTACAAAAATGTCCAAAAATTCTGGGAAAGACATAATATAACACAAACGGGTCGTGCAGCCTTTTTTCGGCTGAAACCAGGTAACAGTGTGGGAACACATGTTGATAGGGGGTTATATTATAAAGAGAAGGACAGATACCACTTATCGTTACAAGGGACGTATTTGTACACAGTAGGTAATCAGCAAATGTGTGTTGCCCCAGGCACATTTTTCTGGTTTAACAATAAAATCCCCCACGGTGCGATAAACGTAGGGGACGTTGATAGGTATACTTTAGTTTGGGACGTTCCTCATAATAAGAACAATCCACATCATTTAGCGGGGAGAAAGAATTCTTAGATTACTACCTTTTTTGAGTTTTCTGTTGACATATTGACTACTATCTGTATATGACAATAATTCTCTCATATCTTGTTTTATGGTTTCTAGGTATCTTGGTTTTAGGATGTGAATAGACCTTTTTGCATCATTCTTCTGTTCTTCATATTGAAGCACAGTAACAGATGTGCTGCCAGTTTGTGTATATTCAGTTCCACCACCCTCAGACCATGTGAAGGAATGATTGGCATCAACCGCCAATCCTGCTTGTTGTAATAACTTACCAGTACTATCTCTAACTTCTTTTGACTCATAATGATGAATTTGTGATAATACAGTTTTTGAGTATTTCAAGTCAAGATAGCGTTTGAAACTATATTGATCCATCGGCCATTCATCTCTAACATTGATTATGTTGTTAGAGATGAGTATTACCCAATCTAACTTTGAATTATTATAAACCTTGAATGCTACATTATCAGGTCGGTCTTCTCCAACGATAGTAAACTTATCAAATGCAGCAACATCTCTAAAAACATCATCTCTAATTTTACCCCTTTTGAAGATATTCCTAGATTCAACGTAATCATAAGAAGACCTTCTATTGTCAGTAAAAGAAGGAAGTGCTATTTTTGGAAAATTAGTAAAATATGCCATTAGAATCCAATATCGTATTTGTTCATTTCATTGCTTCCTTGAAGGATACCACCTTCACCAGAATCGTTAGCAAGATCAAGGAGACTGTTATTTTTGATTTCACCTTCTTCTGCATCAAGATAATTCATGTTGTAATCTTCAGCGAATAGTGGTGTCAACTCAGTAAACGCTAATTCCATGACTGATCTAACAGGGTTAGATACTGCTCTATCATCAGAATATGATTGATAAACGTTCTCAGGTGTAAAGTTTATAGAACACTGAGTAAGAGCACATATCTTATGTATGGGCAAACCCCTTATTCTCTTAGTTCCATTGAAATATCCAATTCTATAGACATGAGGAGATCCAATGAATATACTTGATGTACCATCTTTACCAGCATAACCAGTTGGTAACATACCTTGCTTGAATATTCTCATTATCAATCTTGAGTTTCTAGCATCTGTCTCATCATTTGGTGCAAAATCAAATCTAAAGGTAAAGTTCCTTAGTTTTGGACTAGAGAATAATAACTCTAAATTTGGGTTTATAGCAATACCATTACTACGAGCAACAAATTGATTAGTGTCTACGTTTATGTTTAGTTTAGATAATGCTAGTTTTGATAAAAAAGCAGTAAGTGCTTGACCAGAACCTTGGTCATTTACACTTAATTTACCAAAACTGTCTATAAGCTTTCCCATACTACCAAAACTAGACATTAATCCACTAAGTAGACCATCTTCGCTAATTTTAGCAGCAGCATTTGTCATACCAGTCATTGCTGCCATTTCTATCGAATTCGCTTTAGCACCACCCCACTCAACTCCGTTACTTACCCTAAGATCATTAGGAATAGGTAATTTGATTGTATTACCATATTCACCAAGGTTACTACCTCTTGTAGGTCCTCTTCTTACAACATCTGCGACACTATTTTGATTTTCTCCTGAACCAAATGCACCAGGCATAGGAGCTTTATATTTGAAAGTTTCTATTCTAATATAATCTTGACCACCAGCACCATATGCACCATCAGAAGGATATTTTAGAACTGGTGCAAGTTTGAATAGACCTTCTAAACTATTCTCAGTGTCTACAGGAGGAGCTATTAGATCTTCAACTTCCTCTTCTACAAAGACACCTCCATTATTATTTTCCTCGGTTCTATCTGCTTGTGTTTGATTGGAACTTCCACCATCAAAAGCATCTGAGGGAGATACATCACTAAATCCCGTGCTAATACCATACTGAGTTCCTTGGTGCATCCCATTACTGTCTACTTTGTATAATGGTTGGAAAGCACCACCACCTACATTATTCACTGCATTTTCATACTTAGTAGTATCAACATGTGCAAAATTTGTATTACCTACTGAGTCAGCTGCTTGTAGTGCATCTTGTAGTTGACCATTTTTTTCTGCATAATATTTGACTCCCATATCAGTTCTATCTTTCAATTCAATATATTCGGTGCTACTTTGTAAATCATTATATAATTGAGAATTCTTTGGTACTATCCCTCCAGCATATTCACCTGTGTTGAGAGTCCTTATCTCCTTTACCTGTAAAAAAGTAGAACTATTCATATCTGTATCAATTACAGGTTTGACATATTGACCATTTATTAAATGGTATCCATCAACAGTCCCATTATTGAGTCCAGTGTCATCATTATGAGTTCCCAATGAGTCTGCCTTAGCCTCAAATGAGAAAGTGCATGATGGATTACTTTTATCAGACCCTATACAAGACATTACTTATAAAAACCTCTTTTTTGTACTGTATCTGCATCAAGACTTAGTTCAATAGACCCTAAGTCTCTTACAAATTCTTCATTATTATATGATAGTGCCTTATCCCATTCAGTCATATTGACCTGTAAGAAAGGACTTGCCATATAAGACTTTATATATTTATGGTAGCCACGCAACCTTGAAGGATCCCCACCATCATCAATATACTTCAGAAGTGCCATTCTATTCGTAGTTGGGTGATAATGTAGGTTTACACCAAAAAATATACCACCTTGAGTGGACATAATATAACATAACGGGTTTCTATCGTAGAATCGCAGTTTTGCAGCAGTTTTAGCACCATATCTAAAGATATTCAGTGTGCCAGGTGTTGGGTCTCCTACTATTATTGAGTTTGGAAACTCATCTTTATATTCCAAGTTCCTTCTCCGTCATGACTTGAAACTCCCATTTGCGATCAGCACAGAAGTCTTCTGCTGCTTTCCACTTTGCTTGATTCTTAGCATATTCTAGTGCTTCATACATATATTTCTTTGTTTTTCTCTTTTGTGCAGGTGGGTTACACTGTTTATATGGTTTGATCTCAATCACCTTCTCAACTACTTTACCCTGATTATTCTTATACTTGATGTAGAAGTCAGGGAAGTATCTTTTTACCTTTTTAGTTGTAGGGTCATAATATGGTATAAAGAATTCTTCAGATGCCCAAGTAAGGATTTCCTTCTTTTGGTCACAATAAACCATAAATTTCCTCTCCCAAAGTGATCTATAAACGATATTTTGGGGGTTTCCTTTGTATTTTTTATGATTTATGGGTCGGAACTTACCTTGATACGACATACATAGTATACACGATCACGCTATATTTAGATGGCTAAAACACCAAGTGTCTTTTCAAACAATCGACACTACATGCCGACAGAGGAGTTATATGTTGCAGATTCTAATCATGGTGATATAACACCAGCTTTTAATAACATATATGATGTATCCATAAATTTTGAGAAGTCACAAAGATTAGCAAACTATATTTCACAAGGCACACTATTTCAAAAAAGTTCACCAGCAGGGCAATTTCTAGCATTATTCTGCTCTGAAGCACTATTACCAGGATCACAGATCCAGACATCTCAGGTAGATGGGTTGAGACAAGGTGTTTCTCAAAACTATGCTACATTTAGGAGATACCCTGACATAAACCTTACATGGTACAGTCAGAAAGACTATTACACTAATGATGTATTCAATGCATGGATGGAGTTTATATCACCAACATACCTATCATCGGGTGGACATGGTTCTAGTACACAATCAAGAAGAAATGATGCTCCATCATTCAGAAGATTGCAGTATCCTAATTCTTACAAGTGTCCTATTGAGATAACTGCATTTAGTAAAGACATACAAAAGAAGTTCAATAGACAGAATAGACCTAACTCATTATCAACCAGAAGATCAAACAGTATCACATACTATCTTGAGAATGCCTTCCCAGTTAGTATTGTTGCATCTCCTCTTGCGTATGGTAAGTCAGAGTTGATAAAAACCACAGTATCATTCAAATATGAGTACTTTTATATTGATAGAGCTGCTACAAATGACTTTGGACGTAATGAGAGTGATCAGTATGAGACAAGAAATCCCATACAAGCAAGATCAACATACTATGATGACCTTATGGTTGACCGTAGAGAAAGGGAACTTTTCTCAGAATTGGATCCTGATGATCCATTAAACCCTAATAGAGGCTAATAGTGCTATACTAAATAAAACGATTGAAATTTTATTATGCCATTACCTAAGGTTGTAGCACCAACGTTTGAGTTGACATTGCTATCCACTGGGAAACCAGTAAAATATAGACCGTTTCTTGTAAAAGAAGAGAAAGCATTACTCATAGCACTTGAAAGTGGGAATGAAAAAGACATCATTTCTACAGTAAAGAATGTAATAAAAGCATGTGTAATGACTAGAATCAAGGTAGATGACCTACCTAGTTTTGATTTAGAGTATCTTTTTCTTAATATAAGAGGTAAGTCTGTAGGAGAATCAGTTGAATTACTTGTCAACTGTAAAGATCAAGAGGAAACTCAAGTTCCTCTAACTATTGCTCTCGGAGACATTGGATTAGATGTACCACAAGGGCACGATAAAACCGTCGATATAGGTGGTGGAATCAAACTCCAAATGAAGTATCCATCAATGGATGAGTTTTTGAGCACTAACTTCACAGTCACTAATTCTAGCGATGCAAGTGGTGTTGATGAAGCATTTGAATCTGTAGCAAAGTGTATTGACACAGTTTATACAGAAGAAGAAGCATGGTCAAGTGAGGACTGTACTCATAAAGAGATGGTCAAATTTATTGAGCAACTTAGCAGTGCACAATTCAAATTGATTGAAACGTTCTTTGCTACCATGCCAAAATTGAGATATGAAGGCAAAGTGACTAATCCAAATACAGGTGTAGACACAGAAGTTGTAATTGAGGGTTTAGCAAATTTTTTCGGATAATGCTATATCATAGCTCAATTGATGCTTTTCTTGAGATAAATTTCAACCTTATACATCATCATAAGTGGGCGTTGAGTGATATAGAATCTATGATACCTTGGGAAAGAGAGGTATATGTCAAATACCTTGCTAATGCTTTGGAGAAACAAAGACTAGAAGTACAACAAGCAAATGGCTAACATTACAAAGCTATCATCCATGATGACAACCACCAGTGGTGATGTTGTCGGAAAGGTCAATCAGCTTATTGAGATGCAGGATGAGAGTGGTAATAATACTGAGAAATTGAGTAGAAGAATGAGTTCCATATTTGGTAATATGGATAGAATGGAACAGAGTATGATAGTTATAAGGAAGCAAGTCAATAAGGATATTAGAGCAAGAGAAAGATATTTTAGTGAAGAATCAAAGATACTCAAGAAAGAACTCAAGAATACAGAGAATCTAAGAAATGGTCTAACCACTATAACTCAATTATTAGCTGGTGCTGGATTCCTATCAGCAATCAATCAGTTTAGACAAGGTAATATAGGAGCAGGATCACAGGACTTACTCTTCGCTACAGGTTCTGCTTTGTCAGCATATTTACCTGAGGTTATAACAGGATCAGCAGTTATAATATCACAACTACTAGGTTTGAATAGAGGTCGTGGTAGAGGTCCTATAAGACCGAATCTTGGAGCTACAAGAAATTTTAGACCTAGAGCTGGTGGTGGTAGATTTGGTTTACTATTACCATTATTATCAATATTAGGATTATCAACACTTGGTGGTGATGCAAATGCAGATCAAGTGAGGGGTGACCTTGTAAAAAGTGAACAGAACTTAGGAAAAACTATAAATGCAACTGATGTTGAAAGATTTAAAGGACAATTAGATAGATTTGGTTTCCTCATTGACAGACTTCAATCTGATAGAGTAGATGAAAGACCCCAAAATATATTTGCACCCTCAGGAGAGGATCTAACAGGAAAAGTAACTAGCACAGGATTATTCCCTTCATTAGATACAAGTCAGGGAGTGAATATACGGGGATTGCAAAACATTGTATCAGCTGATATAGGTGCAAAACCAAATCAAATTGGGGAAAATCCATTCAACGTAACTGGATCTACCCTAACTGATATTACTTCAGAACAGGAGAGATTGACAGAGAAAGGTGTAGAGAACATTGGTGTGGGTATGTTTGCTATTGAAAATCCTCAGGAAGAATTGGAGAGAATGTTCAAGGAAAACAAACTTGTTTTCGATCCTGATAAAGTTGTATTCACAGAGGAATTACAAAGAGAATTGTTCCTATTCCTATTGAATGAGAAGTTACCAGAAGGGGATAGAATTAATATTGATAACCTAGATGTCTTGAAAGATAAAGGTAGAATGAAAAATATTTTGGACGTAGCGTCAGACGTTATTGGTGGGGAGAATACTTTATCAAAGGATTTGAGTAATGTAAATGACTACATTAGGATGTTGAATGTGAGTGAAGGATTAGATGCAGACACAGGTGAGGATGAATCTGGTAATAAAATGGGGATGAACATTATCAATGTGCCAGGTAAAAATAAGAATGTATCACAAATCAGTGGTAATTCGGAGTCAGCAAGTATTTTGATCAGTACAAATTACTCAAATAATGATGGTGTGAATATCGATAATTTTCACAACCTACAACAGTATAACTCACCCGCAGTCTTTACAGGATAATGGAAGCAGTAGTCGCAACTTCTAAACTTATAGAAAAGCGAGGTGATCTAGTCACTAGACTAGAGAACTCTAGTTTGGTGCTGAAGAAAAAATTAGCGAAGGAAAGAGAAGAAACCTTTAGATCTTTCAAGAATAAACTTGAGAACAGTAAAAGAGGTAATAGGGGTAGAAATGTAGTAGCATCATTAGCAACTGGTGGTGCTGGACTGACATTATTGAATAGGTTCAGACCTAAAAGAGCACGTATTACAAGAGGTAGTGGTAATAGATTTCCTGGTCTTAAAAAATTCAACATATTCAGAACTAAACCAAGAGTAACAGGTGGTCCTAGGGTCAATACAAATATACTAAGAGGTTCATCAAAACTAAACTCACTACTCACAGTAGCATTTACTGGTTATGACATCATTGATAGAAAGAATCGAGGTCAGACCAATGTACAAGCAGTATCTGGAGCAGTATCTACAAGTGGTGGTGCGATAGCTGGTGGTTCAATAGGTGCTGCAATAGGTACAGCAATATTTCCAGGTGTAGGAACAGTCATAGGTGGTATTCTTGGATCATTTATTGGTGCTTCAGCAGGGTCTAATATTTCTGATACTCTTACAGGTGTTAATAAGTCTGACAAGAGAAGAAAGGAAGAAGAAAAAAAATATGCAACTCCACAAGCATCACTTTTCAGTACATCGCTTGATACCTTTGACGTTGTTCTTGATAAGTTTGCAAAACTTAGAGCAAGTGATTTTGATACATCGAAGAGAGATGATAGAGATTTTATCATTCCAGTAGTTGCTAAACCAGGATCAGGGAAAACAGCAACTAAAGTACCAACAACACCAAAAACACCTAAAGTTCCACCAAGAAATGTTCCAAATCCTATAACAGAGACAATAAAAGATGTTGGATTGATTGTATTGGGTGTTGGTTTAGTAGTGGGTGCAACAGTTCTTGCAGGTCCTACAGGTCCTGATGATGTGGCAGCATATGGAACTTTCGCAGCGATTCTAAACAAAACAAAACTTGGTCAAGCAATCCTAAAAAATGGTCCTAGGATTCTTAAAGCTCTTAGAAATGCTGATACAGTAAAGAGGATGAATGATGCCATAAGAAATAAGAAGAACTTTCCTAAGGTTGACAAAGTAAATCTACAGAAAATAAAGGAATCTGACAAGATTATCAAAAATCTTAGAAAAGAAGGTAATGCTGAGAAGATCTTAAGAGATTCACTTACTAAAACATTGAGAGAGGAAAAGAATTTCAACCTCAAATTCATAAGGACATATTTGAGGAAATCAACCCGTTCAACTCCAGTAGAACGTATAGACCTCTTAGATAAAACAATACAAGCTTTGAAAAGCATGCGTCAAGGTATCTCATCAAGAGGACTAGCAGTGCAGAAAGCAGGAAAGGATTTGTATAAACTTAATTCTTATCAGAAAATAATGAATGCTTATAGTAAGGAGATAAAGAAACTAGAACAGGCAATCAATTTTATCAAGAAAAAAAATTCTACCATAAACGAGGCAATTAAGGGTAGAAAAATCAAAAAGATACAAAGAAACTTAAATAAAATTAAAAATAAGGATAAGAGTAACCTTTTATCATTCAGTACATTTGAGGGAGACAATAGCATAAATGTATTCAATCAAGGTCCCCCTATAGCAATAAATCGTGGCGGTGATGATAACCAGATAAATATGATCGAACTGAACGGGTATATGAGACAAGTATAATGGCAGAAGAAAATCCTGGTTTATATACGAGAAGTCATAAGGTAACTCTATTTGATGTTGCTGGTGATTTGGAAGAGGGTGAGGAAAATTCAAAACCAACATCACTTTTAGGTCAGATACTATTCATAAAGTATTATGAAGCAGTTGGTAATATGTTAGAGGTAGAGATAACATGTGTTGATACTAACGGATTCTTAGATAAGTTGCCAATAAGAAGCGGTATGACAGTAGAATTGTCTATAAATCATGCTAGTAGAGGAGAAGAAGAGGGAACTGAACCTTTCTCATTCACTCAAGATAAGAATAACGAGTTGATTATTGTCAATATATCAAACAATATCAAACAAAATAAAAGAGAACTATTTACCCTCACTTGTGTAACAAAAACATCACTTAGTAATCATACCACAAGAGTTATAAAGAGATATGATAATAAACTAAGTGATAGTGTAAAGTCAATACTGACAGATGTATTGAAAGTTGCTGTAGATAGATTGATGGTTGAACCTACTGATAATTCCTATAGTTTCTGTGGTAATTTTGTCAGACCTATGAATCTTATTAATAAACTGGCATCTAAATCTCTGAAGTCAGAAGGTAAAGAAGATCCCTCGTCAGGTTTTGTAGGGTTCTTTTTCCACGAGAGTGAACTCAGAGGATATATTTTTGAGTCTATCAAGACATGTTTAGAAAAGAAAACAGAGTTTCCAAAATATAAACAGATGGCATTCAAAGATACTATGAACGCTGATCCATTTACCTTTAGTAATACACCTAGGTTCAAGGAGAATCATGATCTTATTAAGAAATTGAGAATGGGACAGTATAAAGCATCAAATATAGTGTATAATATAATGACTAGGACTGTTGACTTCCACGAGTACAAATCTGACACGACAGGAGATGTAGCAAGCACAGTTGATGAGGCTCCGTCTCGTCGCTTATTATCTGTTCTTGACTTAGGATCTACTGCTGCTGAAGGAAAGGAACTCAAAAAACTTAGCGAAGCAGTGACTTGGAGACAATCACATGCTGCTGCCAGATATCAGTCATTGTATTCACAATTGGTTGATGTTACAATTCCTATGAATCTCAAATTAGAGGTTGGAATGGTATTGATGTTTGATTTTCCAGACATAAATACTGGCGGAGAGAGTGGAGGAAAAACACCTAATTCTGGTAAATACCTCATTGTGAAATTGTCACATGAGTTTGGCAATCCACAAGGAGATTTTACAGGTCTTACACTCGTAAGACAATCCTATACCCCATACGAGGAATAATGAAATCAATCGAAGACCACATTGCAAAAGACAAAGAGATCCTTGCTGATCCTAAGACATCTGAACCAATGCGTCATCATACCGAAGAGGAGTTGCATGATCTAGAAGAATATGCAGAGCACCACAAGGATGAGATCAAAGCAGGGGATCATCACGACCCTAATGTATTAGAAGTATTCTGCGACTTACATCCTGATGAACCTGAATGTCTGGTGTATGACGACTAATGATTGAACAAGAATCCATAACGAGTAGTCATTTTGGGCATGATGGATTCTACTGGTTTGTCGGACAAGTAGTTGCTGACAAATGGTGGAGAAAAGATGATCATAAGCAATCAAATGACTACGGTTATAGAGCAAAAATAAGAATCCTAGGAAAGCATCCTGCTACTAAGGACATAGTGGATAACGAATTACCGTGGTCGCATTTTCTAATGCCAGCCACGATGGGTTCTGGTAACAACCATTATGGAGTAAGTAACACACTACAAGGTGGAGAAACTGTAGTGGGTTTCTTTCTTGATGGTATAGAAGCTCAACAACCGATTGTTATTGGTTCATTATATGCACATAAGAACATTGAGAACATAAAGAGTTGGGATGATGTTATATCAAGTTCAACTTCTGGATTCCAACCTATCGCGGTAGATCCTATAGTCAAACTAGGTACACCCACTAAACTATCAAGTAACGGTACTAAGATAGGTGGTATACCAAATAATAATGATGAGATTATAGATGGTGGTGGAGAAGATGCAGAAACTATTGGTAAAAAACAGAACAACGAAAAGATAACACTCACAAAGGCAACTGAGTGTACTATACCCAAAATTGAGATGGGTGATGCATCAAAGGCAATGAAGAATTTGATGAAGACGATACAAAAACTAGAGAAAGTAAAGGATGGGTACATAGATCCTGTATTGAATACACTCGTAAACGTAGACAAACTGGTTGATAGAGCAGCACAGAAGATGGCAGGGAGTCTAACTGGTGTAATCAGTAGAGCAAGAACCGAGTTATTCAAAGAGATTGACGCAGCCATAGAAGATAAGATTGACTTTTTAGATCCTAATTTTCTATCAAAGCAACTAGGTATAGAGGAAGCAAAGGATGGTATCTACTGTCTATTGCAGAATTTGATGAAAGGTTTGAAGGATACTATATCTAAGTTTATCAAATCTCTTCTTGGTAAACTACTAAACTTTCCGTTATGTGCTGCTGAGTCATTTCTTTCAGGACTATTCTCCAACATTCTTGATAAGATAAAGAAAGGAATAGCACCTTTTCTTACTATGATGAGAGGTCTAACTGGTATTTCTATCCCAAGTTTCTCAGGTATGTTGGGTAAGGCATTCGATGGTATTCAAGAGTTACTCAACTTACTACAGTGTGAGGGATCTGATTGTGATCCAGACATAAGTGATTGGATTTTGAACGAAGGACCTGAGAGTAAAGATGCTTTAGACTTCCAGAAGATGGTGGGAATGACAAGTCTTCTTGGTAAGATAGACTCTGGTATAGATGGATTGGTAGGAGGTATGTTCCCTGGCTTGACTGGAGATTCTGATGGTTCTATCAGTGAGATGGAGCAGTTAGCAGGTCCTTGTAACCCATATGACCCTGAGACATGTAATCCTCCTAGTGTACAGATATTTGGTGGAGGTGGTATTGGTGCATTTGCAAAAGCAGTTGTCAACAATACTGGTGCTATAGTAGGTGTCAAGATGGAGAAACTAGGTTTAGGGTTCGATGACGTACCTTATGTGACCTTCATTGATAACTGTAGAAATGGAATGGGTGCTACTGCTGTACCAATTATAAAAGATGGTGTCATGGAGAATGTTGTTATAACAAATCCTGGTGACGGTTATCTTGGTGGCGGAAGTGACGGAGAGCAGGTTATAGGTCAAATAGTAGAACTTGATATAGTAAGTACAGGTACCGACTATGAGCCAGGTGATACTATAACAACACCAGAAGGATGTGTGTTTACACCTACAATAGAAAATGGTAGAATAACAGGAGCAACAGGAAGTTGTACATTGGGTCAAAATCTACCACAACTCAAAATAAATAGCAAAACCGGTTATGGTGCAGTAGTGAGACCTATTACTACTTTCGTTCCTGTAACTGAGTACAGTGATCCAGTCGTACCTGCTTCTCAAATACTCACAGTTGTTGACTGTCCTAGAGGTTCATAATGTCTAAGTTTCCTCCGTATATTTTAAATCATCCCGAAGACGGACAGATTAGAATTGGTGAAGAAGATATCCATGTAGTCAGAAAAGCTGACATACAGATAAAAGCGGGTTCAGATGCTACACTCAGACTCTTTGATGATGGTGGTTGGGAACTGCGATCCAAATTAGGAGAGGAGACAGAGAATCCTGGTTCTAATATTATTCAGTCAGGCACAGGACCTCTGAATATAAAGGTAGATGGTGACTTCAATATAGAATGTGGCGGTGAATTCAATGTCAATGCCAAGAAGATTATCATGACAGCAAGGGATGCTGTTGATGGTAATATAAAATTGACAGCACAGCAGGACTTCTATGCAGAAGCAAAGAAAACTGCTAAAATAAAAGGACATGTAAATGTTCGAGTGGTGGCAACACAAAATCTTATAGCAAAATCTGGTGCTGCACATATCCTTCAAGGAGGATTTGTTCATGTACACGAGAACAACTCTAAGATAATACCACCTACACTCAAAGCACTCATTAGTAAATATCAAGAATGAACATACCAGACATTCACTCAGGTAAGATTGTCATAGGTCCTGAACCTCATGTCGATCAATCAGTAGATACATTAGATGGTGACAAACCATTTACTGGTACTCTTGCTGCATCAGGACCTGCGTTCATAGGCAGACATAAAGGTGGTTTTGCAAAAGGAACACTCAATGTAGGAACTGATCTAGGAGGTTTTGCACCTGGCGTATCTGGTAGAGCAGTACAAGTAGAAGGTGATGTAGAGATAAATGGCGAGAAAGCAGTAAATGCAGTCTATATTGATGGAGATGTATATGTCACAGGTAAGGTAGATTGTGGTAATAAAGGTAG
>Ga0111541_10000435_pt1 | contig 13550 bp, 14 predicted proteins | sample Knorr_S7_td_DCM__FD_83039 | JGI IMG/M metagenome (GOLD analysis project Ga0111541, IMG submission 83039) | Marine microbial communities from Southern Atlantic Ocean transect - Knorr_S7_td_DCM_ad_131m_LV_B (version 2) (version 2) | ecosystem: Environmental > Aquatic > Marine > Oceanic | place...
GAGTTTGTTTTTTTAATGATGGTAAAATTTTTGAGCAAGGTCCGCCCGAAAAATTATTTGGAGATCCACAAAATGAAAGAACAAAACAATTTTTACATGCTGTTCTTGATGCTAATTAATTTAATATTAAGTCAGCACCTTTTTCAGCAATCATTAAAGTTGGAGCATTTAAATTTGCACTTGGTATTTCAGGTATTACTGAAGCGTCAATAACTCTTAAGTTTTGAATTCCTTTTACTTTTAAATTTTCATCGACTACTGCCATATGATCTACTCCCATCTTACAAGTACCACATGGATGATAAGCGGTATCAGCTTTTGATTTAATATATTCATTTAATTCTTCATCTGATTGAGAGTCTATTCCTGGTCCAATTTCTTTTCCAGCATGCTCAGTTAAAGCTGGTTGAGATAAAATTTTTCTCGCAACGTGAATACACTCTCTTGTTTGCTTTAAATCTTCTTCATCTTGCAGATAATTAAATAATATTTTTGGATATTCATAAGGATCAGACGAACTGAGAGTAATGTTTCCCCTACTTCTTGGATGATTTGGGCTAGCATGCAATTGATAACCGTGGGTTTTTGGTTGCTCTAAACCATGATTAATCACAAATGATGGAAAGAAATGAAATTGAATATTTGAGATTTCTCTTTCAGGTGAGGATTTTGCAAATCCACCTGCTTCTAAAAAAGATTTAGAGCATGGTCCAGATTTAAACATAAACCATTGTATTCCTGCTAAAACTTTAGGAACAAGTTTTGTGTAAGTATATAAAGTATTAGGAGTTTTACATTCTTGTTGGATATATATTTCTAAGTGATCTTGCAAATTTTTACCTACACCTTTAACATCATTAACAACATTTATTCCTTTATCTTTCAAATGATTTGAATCTCCAATCCCAGATAGCATCAATAATTGTGGTGAATTTATTGAACCGCCACTTAAAATGACTTCTTTATTTGCATAAATTTTTTCAGTTTTATTTTTTATTTTAACCTGAAGACCTACTGCTTTTTTCCCATCGAATAAAATTTTTTCCACATATGAGTTTTTTAAAATATCAAGATTTTTTCTATTTTTAACTGGATCTAGATAATATTTTGAAACTCCTGCTCTTTCTCCTTTATGCATAGTTGTATCAAACATTCCAAATCCCTCTTGTTCTTCACCATTCATATCAATGTTAATTCTATGTCCAGCCTCACCAGCGGCATTGATAAAAGCTTTAAACAATGGATTAGAATTTTTTGACAAACTAATTGGGAGAGGGCCCAAAGAACCCCTAAATTGATTTTCTCCCTCTGACCAAGTTTCAATTTTTTTAAAATAAGGTAATACTTTTTCATAGGACCAATTTTTTAGTCCAAACCTTTCCCACCTAGTATAATCATCTCTATTTCCTCTTACAAAAACCATTCCATTATGAGAGGAACATCCACCAATCATTTTTCCTCTTGGGCAGAATATTCGTCTATTATTTAAGTATGGCTCAGGTTCTGAATAATACTTCCAATTATATTTTGGGTCATGCATCGTGTAGAGAAGAGCAAGAGGCATTTTAACTTTCCAAATATCACTTGTTCCTCCAGCTTCGAAAATTGCAACTTTATGATTACTATTTTCAGATAGTCTATTTGCAAGGACGCATCCTGCTGATCCAGCTCCAACAATTAAATAATCATAATTCATTTTAAAGATGCTTTTAATAAATCTTTATACTTAATAATATCTTTTATTTTGACGCCTATATTTTTTGCAGCATCGTCAAATTTTCTAAGTTTTATAGCATCTTTAAAAAAATCTTCTTTTTCAAATGCTTTTGATTCTTTGCTACTTAACATACCACCTTGGAGTTTAAGACTTAAAATAGATGCTTTAGAAAGCTGTCTAAAATATTTTTTATCTCTTACAAGATATCTTTTAGCTTTTACATGATGTTTTATTGGTTCAACTACTTCTTTTTTAAAAAATTTTTGTAGATATTGATAACCAATTTCTTCATGTTTACCGTCTAGGTTTTTTATGACCAAATCATTTGGCTCATCTAAAATAAAATGACCATAATCATGAAGCAAACAAGCACAAACTAAGCTCTTATTTGATTTTGCTTTTTCAGCCAACATAGCAGATTGAATCATATGCTCCGACAATGTTATTTTTTCTCCCATATATAATGATTTATTGTTTATAAAATTAGAAATAATTTTATATATTACGTTCATTAATTTTTAATTAGGCTTATCCCCTTCAATAGCAACCCGGTCCATTATCCTCTCAAAACCTAAACCTCTTCCAGGAAAAAAATCAGTTAAGCCTTGATGTTGTGTGCTTCTGTTGTCCCATATGGCTACAGCATTCTCTGTCCATTTAAATCTACATGTAAAATCTAATCTTTCTTGATGAAGAAAAATTTCTTTTAAAATATCTTCGCTTTCATCTTTATCCATATCTAAAATTTTTTTTGTATACATTGAATTTACATACAAGATTTTTTTTCCTGTTTCAGGATGAGTTCTTACAACAGGATGTTCATTTGAATATTCATCAAGATTTCCATTTCCTTCCATTTCTTCGTATTTTTCAACAAATGCAGCTGCACCTAATGAACTATGAATTGCTTTTTTGTTTTTTATTTTTTCCTTAATTTTTTTATCTAGGGTCTCATAAGCAACTTCCATATTTGAAAACATTGTATCTCCTCCAACAGGAGGTATTTTTACTGATCTTAAAATTATAACTTTAGTTGGTTTAATATTGTAACTCACATCTGTGTGCCATGTTTCTCCCCATTGGTGTTTTTCATTTGGTCCCTTTATAATTCTTACAATTTCAGGGTATTTATCTCTACCTTTTACGTAAATATGTCTTTCTAATGGCCCAAAAAATTTAGCCAAATTGATTTGCTCTTCTGGCGAAATATTTTGATCTCTAAAAAATAAAACTTTGTTTTCAAGTAATAATTTATTTATTTTTAAACAATTTTCATTTGATGAGTTTTTAAGATCTATTCCATTTACCTCAGCTCCAAGTGCTCCTGATAATAATTTTATTTCCATAATTTATTTTTTAAGTTTATTATAAAATTTTAAATCCTTTGAATTAAAAGTAGACTTATTTTTCATTATAAATTCCTCCATGATCTTTATTTTTTCATTTTCAAATTCAGAAACCTTTCTTTGTCCCAAATCTACATATAATGAAAGAACTTCTATAGTTGATGCTACATATTTTTTTTCTTTGTGTACCATTTCCATTTTGTATAAAAGTCTTTTTTTATCGTGGTCGAAGTATAATAAATTAACATCCACTTCTTCACCCTCAGTAACTTCTTGATTATATGTAATATGAGATTCTACCACCATAGTACTTTTTTTAGTAGTTTTTGCTGACTGCTCACCCATATTAAATTTATTCATTAAAATTTCTGCTCCATAAATATCAAAAATTAGTACATAATAAGCAACGTTCATGTGACCGTTATAATCTGTCCAATCTTTAATAACTTTTTGCTTTGATAAAAAAATACTCATTTTAACTTTTGTATTCCGGTTCCTCTTTGTCTAAAATTAATCTTATTTGATCTAAATGTGCTCTTCCAAGATCTGAGGGATAGTTTGCCCATTCTTGAGCTGTTTTTTCTGCCACTTCGTGAGAAGCTATATTTAATTCCTTACCAGTTGAAAGGGCTGTTATATAAGTTTCGGCAGATTTTTCAAAATAGTATAAAGCATCAAAACCATCTGAAACTGTTTCACCAGTTGTTAAAATTCCATGGTTTGCCATTAACAAATTTTGTTTATTTCCCAATGCTGTCGCCATTTTTAATGACTCTTCCTCAAAACCCATGCCACCATATTCGCTATATAGAGAGACTCTATTATAAAACCTCATTGTATTTTGGTCTATTGGTGGAAGAATTGGGTCTTTTAAAGTAGAAAGTGCTGTTGCGTATTTTGAATGAACATGAAATATACATTTTGCGTGAGGAACTTTTTTATGAATAGTTCCGTGTATATTTATTGCGGTAGAATCAACAATTTCAGGTTTATTTTTTAATTCATCAATATTATCTTTTGTTACTAAAATTAAATCACTTGCTTTCATTCGGCTAAAATGTACTCCTGACTTATTTACGTAAAAATCTGAACTAGAACCCGGCACACAAGCGCTAAAATGATTAGCAACAGCCTCATTCATATTTAATCTGGCTGTCCATCTAAAAGTAGCTGCTAGATCTTTTTGTAAATCAGTTATTTCCATTTTTTATAAATTGAATTATATTTCAATTATAAAATATGAACAATAAGGTATTTATATCTTGTGCGGTAACAGGTTCAGGTGATACTGCGGGAAAACATCCTGATTTACCAAAGACTCCTGAACAAATTGCTAATGCTGCTATAGAATCTGCTAAAGCTGGCGCAGCAATAGCACATATTCATGTTAGAGAGGAAGATGGGACACCCAGCAGAAGATTGGAATTATATAAAGAGGTGGTAGATCGTATAAGATCAAGTGATACTGACGTAGTTTTAAACTTAACAACTGGTATGGGAGGAGATCTAGATATAGGACAAGGAAAAAATCCTTTAGAATTTGGACCAATGACTGATATGGCAAACGTTATGGAAAGAATTGCAAATGCCGAGCAGTTTCTTCCAGAAATTTGTACTTTAGATTGTGGAACTTTAAATTTTGGAGATAGTTCTGTGATTACTGTTAATACACCAAATGATTTAAGGAAAGCTGCAAAAAGATTACAAGAAATAAATGTTAAACCAGAGATAGAGGCTTTTGATTTAGGTAATATGTGGTTTGGAGCACAATTATATAAAGAGGGATTACTAAGTGATCCACCTATGTTTCAAATGTGTTTGGGAATTCCTTGGGGAGCTCCTGCTACACCGCTAGCTATGCAAGCTATGAAAGATATAATGCCTAAAGAAGGAATATGGTCTGGCTTTGCAATATCAAAAAATGAAATGCCATTTGTTGCGCAGACAGTAATTATGGGAGGAAATCCAAGAGTTGGTCTTGAAGATAATTTATATTTAGAAAAAGGAAAGTTAGCAACAAATCCCCAATTAGTAGAAAAAGCTATTAGAATTGTAAATGATCTTGGTGTTTCAATAATGACACCGGCAGAAACAAGAGAAAAGCTTAAATTAAAAAATTATAAATAAAAATTAATCTAACCTAATAGCGTTACCATCAACTGCTATTGTTTGACCAGAAATTCTTTCTCCATCTTGAGAAATTAAGAAACAACATGTTTTTCCAATATCATCTTCATAAATCCAACAATTCATTGAGGCCATAGAAACAAATTCTTTTTCCACTTTTTTTTTTGAAATATTCAAAAAATTTGCTTTATCTCTAATAACTCTTATCATTCTATCTCCTTTAATTGTTCCAGGACATATAGCATTAACTCTAATTTTAAATTTACCAAGTTCCATAGCCAAAGTTTTTGTCATACCTATCACCGCCCATTTACTAGCTGCGTAAGGAGATCTTAAGGGAAAACCCATGATACCAGCGCCAGAAGAAAGATTAATAATGCTTCCTCCTTTATTTTTTTTTAGCATTGGTATCGCTAATTTTGTAAAATAAAAATGACTTGTGACATTTATTTTTATTGTTCTTTCCCAATCATCAGAATTAATTTTTTCCATAGTTAAAGTGGGACCAGCTACTCCTACATTATTTACTAATGCATCGATCTTTTTTGTTTGCTTTTTTATATGATCAAAAAAATTTAGTACTTCATATTCATTGGACGCATCACATTCGTATATAAATAGTCTTTCATTATTTAAAGGATGTTTTTTTAATTTATTTAAGAATTTTTTATTTATGTCGCAAAGGTAAACAATGGCACCCCTATCCAAACAAATTTTCGTAGTTGCCAAACCAATCCCTGATGCACCAGCAGATATAATTATTTTTTTATTCTTTAAAGACTTATTAGTCATTTATTATGACTTAGTTAAAGATTTTTGTAATTCTTTGTTTGTTATGTATCCTTTAACGTTACCTTGTTTGTCAATAACCTCACAGTTAGCATTATTACAAACAACTTTAGGTAAAAACTCTTCAATAAATTCATCTTCTTTGACTCTCACAAGATTATTTTTGTCAATTCCGTTTACCTCATTTGTAGGTTTCATAATTATTTTTGCTTTAATAACCTTTGCTCTATTAACATCTTTTACGAAGGCAGTTACGTATTCATCAGCTGGGTTCATTATTATATCAACAGGAGTACCAACTTGAACTAATCTTCCTCCATTTAATATACCTATATGATCACCTAATCTTAACGATTCATCTAGATCATGAGTTATAAAAACTATTGTTTTTTTTAATTCACTTTGTAAATCTATTAATTGTTTTTGCATATCGCTTCGAATTAAAGGGTCTAGTGCAGAAAAAGCTTCGTCCATTAACATTATATCTGTATTTGTAGCTAATGCTCTTGCCAAACCTACTCTTTGTTGCATTCCTCCAGATAATTGATTTGGATATTGATTTTCAAAACCATTTAATCCTACAGCTTCAATTTTTTCCATTGCTGTTTTATTTCTATCTTCAGGTTTTTGACCTTGAACTTCGAGGCCGTATCCCACGTTTTCTAAAACTGTTTTATGCGGGAACAAACCAAATCTTTGAAACACCATACTCATTTTATGTCGTCTAAATTCAATTAGCTGTTTTTGATCAAGATCCATAACATTTGTACCCTCTACAGAAACTACCCCAGAGGTAGGGTCTATAAGTCTGTTAATATGACGAATAAGTGTAGATTTGCCAGAACCAGACAGTCCCATACAAACAAAAGTTTCACCTTCTTCAATAGTCAATGATACGTTGTCAAGGCCAACTGTATGTCCAGTTTTTTCCAATACCTCATCTTTTTTTGCTCCCTCTTTAACCATTGGAAGAACCTTAGCGGGCTGAGGTCCAAAAATTTTGTAAACGTTTTTTATTTCAATTTTTGACATTTATTCAATATTTTTAACAGGAGATGGTAGTTCTTGCAAATTAATCTATTTTAAATAAGTATCTAATAATGAGTGAAATTTCGAAAGTAGAGAGAAATAGTACATACCTAAAAATACTATGGAAGGATGGAGAAGAAAGTAAGTTTAACTATATGTGGTTGAGAGACAATTGCCCAACTGCTCATGACAAAGATTCAAATCATAGAATGTTTAATATTTTGAACGTATCAAAAAGTATAAATCCAAAAAGATATAATGTTAATAAAAGTGGAAAATTAGAGATAGAGTGGAGCGAAGGAGACCATATAAGTTATTATGATACAAAATGGCTTAGAGAAAACTGTTATACAATTAAAAGTAAAAAAAAATATATTTCTCCTTATGAGCTTTGGGACTTTAAACTTCAAGAAAACTTAAACAGCATAAGTATAGAGCATGATGAGATTATTTCATCTGATGCAGGTCTTATCAAATGGTTAGAACTTTTACATCATAAAGGTATTGCAATAGTTAAAAATAGTCCTGTGGAGAAAGAGTCTGCCTTCCCAGTTTTGAATAGAATAAGTCACACTAGAGAGACATTTTTTAAAACCCCTTTTGAGGTAATTAATATTCCAAAACCAAATAATTCTGCTTATACAGCTCACTCTCTCAAAAATCATATGGATTTACCATGGTTCGAGAATCCTCCTGGGTATCAGTTCTTACATTGTTTAATAAATACAGCCAAAGGAGGAAATTCATCAGCTGTTGATGCTTTTGCTGTAGCCAACTATCTAAAAAAAAATAAAAAAGAAATTTTTGATATATTAGTTAAGGTCCCCTTGAAATTTAGAGATAAAGATTATACTCAGCAATCCCATAGAGATTTTCACGCACCAGCAATAAGTTTGACAAAAGATGGGGATTTTCATGATGTAAGATTTAGTGTTGCTACTATGGACACTTTGGATTGCCATCCTGATATTATGGAAAAAGTTTATATTGCTCATCATGAGTTTGGAAATCTTTTGCATGATGACCGATTTCAAATAAAATTTAGATTAGAACCAGGAGATATTTATTCTTTTAATAATCGAAGGGTTTTGCATGGTAGGACAGAGTTTGATCCTAATTCTGGAAAAAGACATTTACAAGGATATTATATTGATAGAGATGAAATTATAGGAAGACTTAATTTCCTTAAGAAATAATTTTATAAATTTTCAAAAATAAGATTTTTATTATAATATTTTTTTCTTATTATTTTATTTTTTGCAGTGTAATAATATTTAGGTTTTTTTATTTTATCTAACTTTTTTTCTGTCAAAAATTTTTTTTCCATGACAAGAATTTTAACATAGCTTAACTTGCTCTTTTTTATAATTTTTTCAACAGGTGTTACAGATGAAAAACAAAGTCCTAGCTTAAGATTTTTTTTTAAACCATAAATATTTTTTATGTTTTTTTCTTTAAATGAAGTAATTGAAAAAAATTTTAGTTTTTTTGTTTGCTTTATTAAATCAAGTAGATTTTGCTTAGAAAATAGCGATTTAATTTCAAGCATAAGATAATTTCTATTTCTTGAAATATGAATAAGTTCTTTTAACTCTGGAATATAATATTTAAATTTTTTACCTATTTTATTAATTTCTTTAAAATTGGTGTTTTTTATCAGTTTATTTGTCTTAAATTTTCTTTTTAAATTGAAATCATGAAAACATATTAATTTATTATCCTTAGTAACGTGAAGATCAGTTTCAATACCAAATTTTTTTTTGAAACAATATTTAAAAGCAGGAAGAGTATTTTCTTTAAATTTTTTTTTTGCCAATCCTCTATGAATCAATAAATGGGCCATCTAATAATTTAATTTGTATACTTTATATTTTGTATCCCCTCATATTTCGTATCCATTCTCCTCTTTTTCATTATCAACTAATTCATCTGGAAATCCTGGAGCTCTAAAATCTAAATTAAATTTATCTTCAAGTCTTTTTACTACCATTGAGGACCATGCTCTTGAGCCATATTTTTCTTGTGCATCTTTAAATATTTCTAGAACAAAAGGAGATATTTCTAACGGAGTATTTAATTTTTTTGAAAGCTCATTAAAAAGATTTATATCTTTTTTAACCAGGTCCATTGTAAAATTAATGTTATAAGAACCATTTAAAATTACCTGACTTTCAGTCTCATGCACAAAAGAATTACCTGATGAAACAGCTATACCTTTAAATGTTTTCTTAAGATCCAATTTAGATTTCCTTGCTATTGTCCATGCTTCTCCAAGTGCAGCTAAATGTACTGATGCTAAATAGTTAGTGATTACTTTAAGTATTGAGGCCGTTCCAAGATCTCCTGTATGAAGAACTTGTTTTCCCATTACTTTCAAAACGGGTAATATTTTTTCAAAAGCTTGTCTATTTCCACCAACAAAAATTGCTATATTGCCTGTTGCTGCTCTGTGGCATCCTCCGCTAACAGGAGCATCCAAAGGAAATGCCTTTTTATCCATAACTTTTTTGCCTATTCTTTTAATTTCAGAGTCGTCTGTTGTACTCATTTCTAACCAAATTTTATTTTTTGAAAGACCATCAATTACACCATCATCAGACTCCATTACTTTTGCACATATTTCGATTGATGGTAAACAAGTTATAATCAAATCAGTTTGTTCAGCTAATTCCCTTCCACTATTTGCAACTTTAGCACCTTTATTCTTGAAATTTTTTGTTAGTTTTTTATCTATGTCTCTTACAGTTAAATCAAACTTATTTCTCAATAAACTACCTGCTAATTTACCTCCAACATTTCCAAGTCCTATAAATCCAATTTTCATAACTTCCTTTTAATTTTAGTGAATATTAAATACTTTATGATATATTTTTTTTTGAAAATGTATTCAACAAAAATAAATCCAAAATTCAATATTAATCAAAATCCCAAAATAGGTTTAATTGCGCTCGCTAGCGATTATATGATTGAAAAAGATTTTATAAGCGTAATAAAAGACAAAAAAGTAGATTTTTTCGTTAATAGAATTGAATGTTTTAATCCATTGACAGCAGAAAATCTTATAAAAATGTCAGAAAAAGTCACAGATGTTACAAAAGATATTTTACCAGATGAAAAGATTGATTGTGTTGTTTATGGGTGTACTTCGGGAACAATCGCTGCTGGTTATGACTCAATTGTAAAAAAAATAAAGAAAGCAAAGCCCGAAGCGAAAGTAACAACTCCAAGTACAGCCTCAATTAAAGCATTAAAGAAAATGAATTTAAATAAAATAGCAATTTTTACTCCTTATCCTAAAAAATTGAACGATGAAGTTATAAATTTTTTTAAGGGTGAAAACTTTGAAATAACATCTAATTCTTATTTTGATATTGCATCCGATATAGATATAGGAAAAGTTGATTCTGATTATTTATTTGATGTTTTGTCAAATATGGATCTAAAAGGAGCAGATGCTTTATTTATTTCATGCACTGCTTTACCTGCATTATCTATTATTGACAAACTTGAAAAAAAAATAGGTAAAACTGTTTTATCAAGTAATCAAGCATTAATTTGGGATACGTTAGAAAAAATTGGAAAAAATACTTCAATACATGGTTTTGGAAAATTATTTTTATAAAATTAAAAATGTTATTTACTAAAGAAGAATACAAAGACAGATTAAAAAGGGTTCAAAAATCAATGCAAGAAAAGGGCATTGAATTATTAATTTCTCAAGACACCAATAACATGAATTATCTTACTGGGTACGACGCCTGGTCCTTTTATTATGCGCAGTGTGTAATAGTTCATGTCAACGCTCAAGAACCTTTGTGTTTTGTAAGAGCACAAGATGCTGGTGGAGCCTTTATTACTACTTATCTAAAAAAAGAAAATATAATTATTTATGAAGAGAAGTATATTCATGCTTGGCCTATTCACCCTTATGATCCTTTAATTGAATTAATAAAACAAAATAAATGGGACAAATTGAACATCGGTGTTGAAATGGACACTCATTATTTTACAGCTTATTGTTATGAAAAGTTAAAGCAAGGTTTGCCAAATGCAAAAATTAAAGACTCAGAAAGATTAGTGAATTGGGCAAGATTAATTAAATCTGAAACTGAAATAGGTTTTATGAAGGGCGCAGCATTAATTTCGCAAAACGCTATGAGAGTTGCAATGGAAAGTATTAATCCAGGTGTTAGACAATGCGATGCTGTTGCGGAAATTCAAAGAGCTCTATTTAGAGGGACACCAGAAATAGGTGGAGAATATGCTAGTATTGCCACGCTGTTACCAACTGGAAAAGGTACTTCAGCATCACATTTGACTGCAACAGATAAAAAGTTTGTTCAAGGAGAGGCTACTATAATTGAATTATCTGGAGTAAATAAAAGGTACCATTCTCCCATGGCAAGAACAGTTCAGCTTGGAAAGCCAGAACAAAAGAAAATAGATGCAATGAAAGCTACAAATGAAGCGTTGGATGCAGGTATAGCAGCTACAAAACCAGGAAGTACTGCAGATGATGTTGCTCAAAAATTTTGGGGAGTTTTAGATAAATATAACATTAAAAAAGAGTCGCGAACTGGTTATTCTATTGGAATTGGTTATCCACCTGATTGGGGCGAACATACTTTAAATATTTATAAGGGTGATAAGACAATTTTACAGCCTAACGTTTGTTTTCACATGATAGCTGTAATGCAATTTGGTGAATGGGGAGTGGAAGCTTCAGAGTCAGTGCGTGTAACAGAGAATGGAAGCGAATTATTCTGCAATTTTTCAAGAGAATTACATATAAAATAAGAACTTGAAATATACCTCTACAAATGTTTTAAAACATCCTTTATGTCAAAAAACTCACAATTTGTTAAATTTGATAAAGTTGACAAAAGTTATGACGGAAAAGTTTTAGTCGTTAAAGATCTTAATTTAGATATAGCCGAAGGTGAATTTATTACAATGCTTGGACCGTCAGGTTCTGGAAAAACAACTTGCCTAATGATGTTGGCTGGTTTCGAAACACCAACGAATGGAGAAATATATTTAGATAGCAATCCGATTTCAAACATTCCTCCTCATAAAAGAGGTATAGGTATGGTTTTTCAGAACTACGCATTATTTCCACACATGACTGTTTATGAAAATTTGGCTTTTCCTTTAAGAGTAAGAAAAGTTTCTAAGGATGATATAGACAAAAAAGTTGATAAAGCTTTATCAATGGTATCTTTAACAGGTTTTGAAAATAGAATGCCTGGTCAACTATCAGGTGGTCAACAACAAAGAGTAGCCGTTGCAAGAGCATTAGTCTTTGATCCTGCTGTAGTTTTAATGGATGAACCATTAGGAGCGCTGGATAAAAATTTGAGAGAGAGCATGCAGTATGAAATTAAACACATACATGAAAGCATCGGTGTTACCGTAGTTTATGTCACTCATGATCAAGGCGAAGCTTTAACTATGTCAAACAGAATTGCAGTTTTTAATGATGGAAAAGTTCAACAGCTTTCATCACCTGATAAGTTATATGAAGAGCCTGTTAATTCTTTTGTAGCAGAATTTATTGGAGAAAATAATAGATTTGCTGGTCAAGTAACAGAAATTTCTAATAACAAATGTAAAGTTAAACTTGATAGTGGATCAGAAATTCTTGCGAATCCTATTACAGTTAAATCAAATGGAGAAAAAACTATAGTATCTTTAAGACCTGAAAGAGCCTTAATAAACTCAAAAGAAAAAATGGAAAATAATTTTAAAGGAAAAATAGAAGAAGTTATTTACCATGGAGATCACACTAGAGTTAGACTTGACTTATTAGGAAATAAAGAATTTATTTTAAAAGTACCAAATAGTTCAGCTAATATGGAAATTAAATTAGGTAATCAAATAAATGTTAGCTGGAACAGCTTTGATGCTAGAGCTTTAGACCCAAAATAATCCTAAATACAATTGTACCTAGACAAAATTACTAAAATATAGCTTTATTCGTCCAAATGCCGTGTTGACTCCTATATTATATCTTGCTGTAATCCTATTTTTAAAAAAAACGTTTAAACGGAGGATAAATGAAAAAATTAAGTAAACTATTACTTACTCTATCTTTTGCTCTTTCTATAACTTCATCAGCATTTGCAGTAACTGTTGCATCATGGGGTGGGGCTTATACAGAGTCACAAAAGTTAGGATATGGTGATCCTACTGCTAAAAAACTTGGTGTTGAGATAAACTGGGTTGATTATTCAGGTGGATTATCTGAAATTAAAGCACAGAAAGAAGCTGGCGCAATTGTATGGGATATAATTGACGTTTTTGCAATGGATACTATTACTGGATGTGACGAAGGTTTATTTGTTGAATTTGATTTTGACAAAGATTTTCCAGCAGCTCCAGATGGAACTCCAGCAAGTAAAGACTTCTTTACAAGCATGCCGTCAAAATGTGCTGTAGGAAATATTTTATATTCTTGGAACTACGCTTACAATACAAAAAATGTAAAAGGTACTCCAAAAACTATAAAAGATTTTTTCAACACAAAAAAATTCCCTGGAAAA
>Ga0111541_10000438_pt1 | contig 13543 bp, 13 predicted proteins | sample Knorr_S7_td_DCM__FD_83039 | JGI IMG/M metagenome (GOLD analysis project Ga0111541, IMG submission 83039) | Marine microbial communities from Southern Atlantic Ocean transect - Knorr_S7_td_DCM_ad_131m_LV_B (version 2) (version 2) | ecosystem: Environmental > Aquatic > Marine > Oceanic | place...
TAAAACTTGTGTATTCTTATCTTATATCGGTGAAATATAATCACTTATTGTTTCTTTTTTTGATAAGTTTATTCCCAGCACTCGTATATTCTGACTCAGTAAGCAAACCTTCTATTTCTATCATTATTGATGATCTCGGTTATAGACAAAAAGAGGATTTACTCGCACTGTCATTACCTGGACCAGTTGCTTATGCAATTCTCCCTCATGCTCCCTATACAAAAAAGATGGCATCAATTGCATCCAAAAATGGAAAAGAAATTCTTTTACATCAGCCTATGCAAGCATATGAAAATAATGAACTGCTCGGGCCAGGAGCATTAACATTAAATATGACACATAAGGAATTTGTAAAAACATTAGAAAAAAATATGAGTTCTGTTTCAAATATAATCGGGGTAAATAATCATATGGGTAGCTTATTAACACGTCACCCCGGTCATATGCAATGGCTTATGAATGTAATAAAGGAAAATGAATATATTTATGTTGATAGTTTGACAAGCACAAGTAGCGTAGCGTGGGAAATAGCAGAGAAAAATAAAATTCCTTTTTTGTCTAGAGATATATTTCTTGATAATAAAAAAGATTTAGACTATATAACTAGTAAATTTTACGAGCTGATCGAAATTGCAAAAAAAGAAGGGACAGCACTAGCTATTGCACATCCTCATTTTAATACTATTAAAATACTTAAGAAATTTTTAGATGATATTGATAAATATGGTGTAAAACTAGTTAGTATTAAAACACTAGTAGAAATAAAAAATCAATAGATCAATAGCAGCTACTTGTCTTTCCATGAAAAATAAATGAGAACCAATCCAAGTACCCCTAATATCCATGAAGCAAGCGGAATAGAAATAATTTCGCCATGAGTTGTGTTATTCAAAGCATAAATAATTGTTGCTGATAAAATAAGTCCGGAACCAATTACTGAAATAATTGTTTTGCGGTTATACGTTTTCATCTCCTTTCGTAGTTTACGTATTTCATTTGACTTGTTTTCCATTTCTATCTTTCCATCATATAATTTATCAATCAAATCTATCGTCCTATTTGGAAATTCTGGTAAACGTTCAATTAGTCTTGGTAAGTTTAGCATCGCGCTCTTCACAAACCCTTTTACTCCCATACGCTCACTCATCCATCGCTCCATCTCCGGTCGAGCTGTTTCCCATAAATTAAGTTGGGGATAAAGTTGTCTCCCAATTCCTTCAATATTTATGATTGTTTTTTGTAACAAAATCAATTGTGGCATGATCTCTACATCAAACCTACGCGCAATTTGGAAAAGTCTCTGTAACAACTCACCCAAAGAAATTTCATGAATAGGTCTATCTATCAGTGGTTCACACACGGTTCTAATAGCGCCTTCTAATTCATCGGCTCGTGTTTCTTTAGGAACCCAGCCTGACTGTATATGTAATACAGCAACTCTATGATAATCATGATTTAAAAATGCAACTAAATTGTCAGCAAGATAGTGCTGATCAAACTCAGTTAATGAACACATAATACCAAAATCGATAACCTTGATGATTGGCAATTCCTTTTTTTCTCCTGGAACAACAAAAATATTCCCAGGGTGCATATCTGCATGAAAAAAATTATCTCTGAATACCTGAGTAAAAAATATTTCAACGCCATATTCTGCTAGACATTTTAAGTCAATATCAGCAGCTTTTAGTGCATTAATATCACGTATTGGAATCCCTTCAACTCGTTCAATTGCGAGCACATTTCTTTTTGTTAATTCCCAATCAATTTTTGGTACATGATATCTTTTTTCATTTACAAAATTACGGTGCAATTGAGAAGCATTTGAAGCCTCCCTTTGTAAATCCAATTCATTGAATATTGTCTTCTCAAATTCTTTTATAACTCCTGTAAATTTTAAAGATTTCGCATTTTTATTATATTTTTCTGCTTTTTTAGCCAAAAGATGTAACAAATCTAAATCTTTTCGAATTAGTGATTCGATGCCTGGTCGTATCACTTTAATGATGAACTTACGCCCGTCTTTAAGTGTTGCGCTATGTACTTGAGCAACAGATGCTGAAGCTAATGGTGTTTCATCAAATTTTGAGAAAATATCATTAATGTTGCGCCCATAAGCATCTTCTATAATTTCTCTAGCAATTTTCCCTGAAAACGGAGCAACGTTATCCTGTAATTTAGCAAATTCATCAGCGATATCCTTTGGAATTAGATCACGACGAGTTGATAGTATTTGTCCTAATTTGACATATATAGGACCCAATTCTTCAAGCATCAAGCGAATTCTAACTGCTCTTTTTTCCTTATGCTTATTAAACCAATTCCAAGGTAAGATATAAAAAATAAAGCGAACGGGTCTTAATAAATGTGTTGCGAAAATAATCTCATCGAGACCGTGAGAAATCAATACTCTCTGTATTACTAATAAACGTAAAAACTGTGGCATGAGTTAATTATTACTCTCATTATTCATTAAAAAATGGTTGAGTTTTTCAACTCTTTTTGAGATCAATTCTGTCTCGTCTCGAAGAGAATCAACCTCTTTACTAAATTCATCCACTAATAATTCATCCGGTAACATTTCAATTTCAAAGCGCAAATATTCGCTAATGTCTAGTATCATTTTCTCAGTTATGTTGGATGTAAAACCTTCAGCTTTACGTAAAAAATTACCAATTTGAAATGCAAGTGTATCCCCTAATATTCTAGATAGTGGTTCTTCAAAATCTGTTTGTAAATTACTCATTACCTTTTGGAAATCTCGAGCTAGATTGATATCTCCTACTACCTGCATATCAATAGGAATATCTGGTGTTTTTGTTTTTGAAGATAGTAATAATCTTATAAAATTAATAGGTGTGCTTTTTATTAGTACATCCGGATCTTTGCTGCATTCATCATCAATACTTAATCCATTTGCAGAGGGAGTAATATATATTTTCGTTTGCGTATTCTCAAACTCAAAAGCAATAACTTGATTATCAAACTTACCCAATTCGTAACAAGTTTCTTTATCAAGACTTAATATCTTGTTAATACATTTCTCAAATTTGCTAATCCAGAATTCCATTATTTACTCAAAAACTAAATTTTATACCCTTGATGAACAGCAGCTATACCGCTCAAAAGATTATAATACTTAATATTTTTAAACCCGACTTCATCCATCATTGAAACTAATTTCTTTTGGCTAGGATGCACGCGGATAGACTCTACTAAATATCTATAACTTTTTTCATCATTTGCAACAGCTTTACCAAGTTTAGGAATAAAATTAAAAGCATATTTTTCATAAAGCTTATCTATAAATGGAATTGTAACTTTAGAAAATTCCAAGATAATTAATTGCGAACCATATTTGAGTTTTTTATACATTGATTCTAGAGCAGTATTCTTATCAGTCATATTTCTAAGTCCAAAGGCAATTATTATGTAATCAAAACTATTATCTTTGAATGGCAAGTTTTCCGCATTTGCTCTAACATAATCTATACCTTTGATCACCCCTCTGTTAATGAGATTATCTCTGCCGTGGTACAACATATTTTCATTTATATCGCATGAGATAACATGCCCATCTTTTCCTAATTTCTCGTAAACTAGCTTTGTAAGATCGCAAGTGCCGCTAGCTAAATCAAGAACTCGAGAATTTTTTCTAATACCGCCAATATTTACAGCAAAACGTTTCCATAATCTATGTACACCAAATGACATGAGATCATTCATCAAATCATATTCATCAGAAACCGATGAAAAAACTTCATAAACACGATTAGTTTTTTCTTCTAGAAGAATTTTCTCATATCCAAAATCTGTTTTTTTATTTATCATTTTTTTGACGTTTATACCCTGATTTATTCAGTGCAAGAAGATAGTTTTCCCAATTACTTTTATGATTTTCTCCAAGTTCATATAAATAATCCCATGTATATAAACCTGTTTCATGTCCATCATCAAATACAAGACGAACAGCATAATTACCAACCGGTTCAATTTTACTAATATTCACAGTCTCTTTACCTGTCTGTAAAACTTCTTGCCCAGGACCATGACCCTTTACATCCGCTGATGGTGAAAAAACACGTAAGTATTCACACGGTAGTTTAAAACTAGCCCCATCATCATAAACAATTTCAAGAAATTTAGACTGCTTATGTAGAGATATAGTTAATGGATGTAAATTACTTTCAGTCATTATGCTTTAAACTAATTAATATTTTTATTATTTTTTAGAAGACTTCGTAAAATGTATGAATAACTGTAATTGTACATGAGCCTAAATTTAGACTTAAGTTAAACAGGCCTTTATATATTATTTATTTTCCTTAATCTGATTTTTACGCGCGCGTGGGTGTGTTTTATCATAAACCTGAGCCAAATGCTGGAAATCCAAGTGAGTATAAACCTGTGTTGTACTAATATCCGCATGCCCCAATAGTTCCTGTACAGCACGTAAATCACCACTAGACTCTAAAATGTGACTGGCAAATGAATGTCTTAACATATGAGGATGAACGTTGCCTGACAAGCCTTGCTTTACTGCCCATCTTTTAATGCGTTCTTGCACTGATCTAGGACTAATACGGCTACCCCTATTACTAATAAAAAGAGCTCTTTCTTTATTGTTTTTTACTAATTGTTGCCTGCTTTTAAGCCAGTCATCTATTGCCTGAATGGCGAATTTACCTATTGGGAGGTTGCGTGCTTTTTTTCCTTTGCCAATAACAGTTAAAACTCGATCTATGGAATCAATATCGTCAATATTCAAACTTATAACTTCGGTCAAGCGCAATCCAGATGAATAAATTAGTTCAATTATTGCTTTGTCGCGTATTGCTAATACATCATTTTCTTTAATTTCCAATAATTGAAAAGTCTGATCAACGTCTAATAATTTTGGTAGTTTTCTAGCTGACTTTGGAGTAATTATTCCTTCCGCAGGATTTATACTTACCACATCAATCTTACATAAATATCGATAGAAAGTTCTAATTGAGGATAGATTCCTTTGTAACGTTCGCCCTGAAATACCTTTTCGATGTCTATCAGATATGAAATCTCTTAATTGTTGACTTTTAAGATTAGACCATTTTTTTATATTTTTTTTAGTGCAGTAATTTTGTAAATAATTCAAATCTCGATGATAAGCATCGCGAGTATATTTTGATAGATAGTGTAATGTCTCTTCAAAAGAATTGAGTAATTGTATTTCCGATGAATGCATAAAAATATTTATTTTTTCTCAACCCATGGTTTTATAATAAAACTTAAAATTTCACCTAGATTAGCTAGCAATTCAATGCCCATTCCCGGTTTAAAATATTCGGCATCAAAACTTCCAATAGCAAGTACGCCAGTCCACCTGAAGCCATGTAAAGGTATTATTACAGATGATGCGATATCATTTTTTTTATCGCCAAACAAAAATACTTCTTGTTGGCGATTTATTTTTCCGCTTTGTGGTTCCCGACTTTCAATAATATTCTTAAATAACGATTCATCTTCAGAACTTTTACCTACAAATTCTTCTACACGAGGAGGATCTATAAATATAGGATCGGCAAATAATCGTACAACAACACTATCAGCATGAAAATTTTTCTTCAAATTTTCATACAATGCTGTGAAAACATCTTTTGGATTATTAGCATCTATTAAAGTAAGCGCTAATTGATGCATGCGACGTGCAAGTTTTTCATTATTACGTGCTATTTCTATAAGTTCACATATCCTTTGATTAGTCTCTTGATTTTGATCGCGAAGCACGGCTAATTGTTTTTCAACAAGTGAAATTGCAGTTCCGCTCTCATGCGGTATTTTTAATTCGGTAAGAATTAAAGGATTTTCAACAAAAAAATTTGGGTTATTTTTTAGATAATCAGTAACTAAATTCTCTGAAAGACTTTCCGAAATATGATTCTCTTTTTCTTTTAGACTCATAACTCAATTTCCCCCTCATACACCGTTGATACAGAACCACTCATATATACTGGCATTCCTTTTCCTTCCCAGCTTAGTGATAAACAGCCCCCTCTCAATTCTACATCTACAGCTTTATCTAGATGGCCTTGTCCGTGTGCAATTACGACTGCGGCGCAAGCACCGCTACCACAAGCAAGAGTTTCGCCAACTCCACGTTCATACACACGTAGTTTAATAGTCTTTTGATTTAAAATCTGAACAAAACCTACATTTACGCCTTCAGGAAAAATCGCTTGTTTTTGAAAAGCCTCGCCAATGGGTCCCACAAATGCAGCTTCCACATCATCTACAATTATCACAGCATGAGGATTCCCAAAGGAAACCGCCCCAAAAATAATTTTTTCATCTCCTAGGCTTAAAGAATAAGTATCCAATTTTTGATCTACGTCCAGTGGTATATTAACAGGATCAAATTCTGGTATACCCATATTTACAGTGACAGAGTGATTGTTATTAATTTCTAAAATGAGTTTGCTGTTTTTAGTTTCTGCAATAATAGTGTTTTTTTTAATCAACCCTTTACTGTTAAGGTATATAGCCGCACAACGTGCGCCATTTCCACATTGCATAACTTCAGTGCCATCAGAATTAAAAATTCGATAATAAACATCTGCCTCATCATTCTTTGGTGGCTCTAACAATAAAATTTGATCGCAGCCAACGCCTAAACGTCGATTCGCTATGCGCTTTATTTGCTTAGAATTTAGCGAAATAGATTGAGAAAATGTATCAAATATAACGAAATCATTTCCTGTTCCCTGCATTTTTGTAAATTCGAGTATCATTTTCTTAAATAAAAACCCAAAAAATATAAATGAAATACTTTAGTTACTAAGCCTCTTTATCAGAAGCGTCAATCATCGACGAAACGTGTAATGTCGATGTTGGAAAAGCGCACTCAGCGCCATTTGATTCAATAATCTTTATAACGTTCAATAGTATGTCTTGCTTAATCTCATGATAACGAACCCAATCAGTAGTTTTAGTGAAGGTATAAATAAAAAAATCTAATGAAGAAGGGGCAAATTCATCAAAATTTACTATTAAGATTTTTGTCGTATCAATATCAGAGTGATTTTTCAGCATTCTTTTTACATCATCAATAATTTTTTCCATTTTAGACAAATCATCATAACGAATTCCTATTGTTTCTTTAATTCTTCTGTTAGACATCCTTGAAGGATTTTCAACAGAGATGTTATTGAATACTGAATTTGGAACATACAAAGGTCTTTTATCGAATGTTCTGATAGTTGTTAATCGCCATCCTATTTTTTCAACGGTTCCCTCAATTTCTTTATCTGGTGATCGAATCCAGTCGCCAACATTAAAAGGGCGATCCATATAGATCATCAACCCGCCAAAAAAATTAGCTAATAAGTCTCTTGCTGCAAAACCAACAGCAATACCTCCAACACCACCGAAAGCTAGAACACCTGAAATACTGAACCCTAGTGATTGGAGCGCAACTAAAAAACCTATAATGATTACTGAAATACGAAGTAATTTAGCAATAGCATCAATGGTTGTCTGGTCAATCTCCTCGCCAGCAGATTGTTTAGTCGAAATAATGTTGTTTTCGGCGGACGTTATAAATCTTATTAAGAACCAGCATATTACAATGAGTACACCAATTTGATATAAAGGTGAAACAGCGCCAAAAATAATTGACCCCGTGTGTTCCTCTGCTATATCTGCTGCAAAAGCAAGACCTGTTATCCAAATTAAGACTGACAGTGGTTTCTTGGCAGCTTCGAAAAATATATCATCCCAAAAAGTTTTTGTCTTTTTAAGCTTTGAAAGAATCTTATGATGAGATCTTTTTTGTATGAAATTTATAAATCCCGTCAATAATACAATTATAAAAACTTCTATTATCCATGTTTCATCGCCGAAAAAATCTTTGTTAAACTCCATCAATTCTGAAAAATTCATTTAGTCTCGCCTATAATTAAAAATTATTTATTTAAAAAACTTTCGATTGTTTTAGAACGTTCTTGCCATATTTTTTTATTTTTCAGATCACTATAAATGTAATTAAAATTACCATGCATTTTCTCTAAACGAGTTAGAGAACAATCATTAGTAGATACTTTATTATTATCCATTACAGAAATTAAACCCTGCCTACTATTACAGATTAATACCATATCGCAACCGGCTTCAAGCGCGAGTTTTGTTCTTTTAGTATAATCTCCAACAATCTCAGCGCCAGCCATACTGAGATCATCGCTAAAAATTGCCCCCTGAAATTTCAACTGTTTTCTCAAAATCTCTTTTAACCAAATAGATGAAAATCCTGCCGGTACCTTATCAATCTCTGAATATACAACATGTGCTGGCATTAATCCTAAAATACCAAAATTTATTAGATCCCTGAAAGGTATCAAATCTCGTTCATTAATATCATTAAATGAACGTGGATCCGATGGTACAGAAAAGTGAGAATCCTCAATAACCGAACCATGACCCGGGAAGTGCTTCCCAACAGCCGCCATACCGGCTTCATTCATGCCAGTCGTAAAAGCTTTCGTTAAACTAGAAATCTGTTTTGGCTCAGTATGAAATGCACGATCGCCTATTACTTCACTTCTGTTTCCGCCAACATCTAGCACGGGAGCAAAACTAAAATCTATGCCTACTGATAATAATTCAGTAGACATAAGCCAACCAGCATATTCGGCTAGTAGGTTTGCTTCTTTTGTTGATTTATGTGCGCCAAACAGACTACATGCGGGTAATTGGCTGAAACCATTACGAAACCGTTGGATTCTACCTCCTTCATGATCTACCGCAATTAGTAACGAGGGATGTCGTAATCCATGAATCTTACTGGTTAATTCTGCTAATTGTTTTGGCGAATCATAATTACGAGAAAATAAAATAACGCCGCCAATTAGAGGATGAAGCAACAGTTCGCGTTCATCTTCATCTAGATCAAGCCCGTTTATATCGCACATGATCGACCCTAATTGTAATGCTCTAGGAGCTGCGTGATTTCTCATTTTTAATCTCTAATATCCATTCTGTCTCTCATATCATCACCCATAAGGTTAATGCATAGTACCAGTGAGAGAATAGCAAATCCCGGAGCTAAAACCATATGTGGAGCTACCAACATATATTGAGTTCCATCGCGTATCATAGTCCCCCAAGAAGCTGCCGGAGGCTGTATACCCAAGCCTAAAAACGATAAACCCGCCTCAGCAATAATGACACTTGCAATTGTAAATGTTGCTTCGATAATCAATGGCGCAATTATTAATGGTAAAATGTGTTTTAACGCAATCACATAATCTAATGTTCCAAGAGCATGCGCTGCAATAATATGATCACGATTCTTAATGCTTAGTGTTTGTATTCTAGCCAATCTAGAAAACCCAACCCAACTTACAATAGACAACGCTATAACTGTATTTGCTAAACCTGGTCCTAACAACCCAGCTAGTACAATTGCTAATAAAATTCCAGGAAAGGAAATAAAAATATCAATCATCGCTACAAGAAATTTATCATAAATTCCACCAAGCCATGCACAAATTACGCCAAAAAAAGTACCGACAATAAAAGATATTAAGACAACAACAATTGCAACACTCAAAGATGTTTTTGCTCCCATAATTAGCCGTTCGCAAATCGGACGGCCTAAATGATCGTAGCCACACCATTGTTCTAAATTCGGTCCTAAAAGAATTTTGTTCAATTCGATTTGGTCAGGCTGCAACGGTAATATTAATGCCAATATGCCGCAAACAAACCAAAATTTAATTATAAAAAAAGGTATATTAATTTTTTTCATCATGAATCTAATTTAATTCTTGGGTCTAGTGATAAGCAAATAAAATCAGTAACAAGATTGACTAGTACATAAGTAAAACTGATTAATATTACACAGCCTTGAATAACCGGATAATCTCTTTTTTGTATAGACTCTATCATCAACTGGCCAATGCCTGGCCATGCAAATATAGTTTCTGTGATGACGGCACCTGCTAAAAGGGTTCCAAGCTGCATTCCCAAGATGGTAACTATCGGCAATACAGCATTACGTAACGCATGAAATACTAAGACATTAAATTTAGTCAATCCGCGAGCATATGCTGATCGTATATAGTCTTCTTGTAAAACTTCTAGCATCGAAGAGCGTATCATTCGTGACAAAATTGCAGCAAGTGCGGTGCCTAGTGTCAATGCTGGAAGGATTAATGAAGTCACACCTTCATTACCGCTTACGGGAAACCAACCTAGCCAAAGTGAAAAAGTCAAAATCAATAGCGGGCCCATAACAAAATTAGGGACAGAAACACCGAGTACTGCTGTCATCATTGAAAATTTGTCTAAAATAGAATCCTTATGCACTGCTGACAATATTCCTAGTGGAACGGAAATTAGAATTGCGACAAACAAACTAGCTAAACTTAATATAGCTGTTGGTAATGCATGTTCTAACAACAATTGACTAACCTGTTGTTTAGAATGTAATGATGTTCCGAGATCAAAGTGAAAAAAACTATGTAAATAAATTAACCACTGTTGAATAATTGGTAAATCCAAACCGAGAGCATGCCTTAAGGCTTCTCTATCGGTTGTTCTAGCTGTCTCACCCAACATTACCTCAATAGGATCACCAGGAACAATATGAATCAAGAAAAATACTAGAGTTAATATACTAAACAATACAAAAACAGCACTGAACAATCGTTTAATTATATAATTGAGATACACTGTTTTATTTTATATATTTTTTATCTTTCACTAATAGTTACAGTCGTTCCAACTTCTACTAAATCAAATAATTCAATAACATCAGAATTTCGCATTCGAATACATCCTTTCGAACCAGCCTTGCCCATTTCAATATCATCAGGAGAACCGTGTATATAAATATATCTGTCATGGGTATCGACGTCACCGCCTTTATTCTTGCCCTCTTCTAAACCACTTAGCCATAGTATTCTTGTAAGTATCCAATCTCTTTCTGGGAATAAATCGCGTAATTCAGGTTTATACAATTCATTTGTTTCTACTCTACCGACAAAAACAGAATTTTCTCTAGCCCCATAACCAATTTTTTCTGTGATGATGTGTTTTCCCTGTGGAGTACATTCACTATTCTTTTTCTCCCCTGCACCATTTTTAGCAGTAGAAACAAAAAATTCTCTAACCGCCCTATCCTCATCTAAAAGAATCAGCTGTTGTTGAAAAATAGATACTTTAATATGCATAAATATATTAATTATTTTTTGTTACGTATCTAAGTGAATCAAAATTACCATCGGTATTTAGTTTATAACCTTTTATATCAGATTTAGACACCAATATATTATCTTCATACCACAAAGGTATATAAGGCAATATATCTAATAAATATTTTTGTAAATCCTTATAATAAAGGGCTTGTTTATCCAATGACGCCTCAAATTTAGCTGATTCAAGAATTGAATCAACATTATAGTCATTAAGTCTACCTCGATTAGCCCCATGGGGTGGAATGGATTTACTATGGAATATGTAATGAAAAATGTCAGGAATTTTCAGTCCGACCCATGAGAGACTATACATTTGAAAACGTCCTTCTTTAATATCACCATAAAAAGTTCCCCAGTCATAACTACGTATTTCTACTTCAATTCCAACAGACTTTAATTGGCTTTGAATAATTGTTGCTAAGCGCAGTCGAAAAGGGTCATTTGATATTTTGTAGATTATTCTAAGCGGAGATGAATCGTTATAACCGGCCTGTGCTAGTAACCTCCTAGATTTATCAGGATTATAATCCAAACTCACTAAATCAGAGTTGCCAGCCCAATGTTCTGGGGGTAACAATGCTTCAGCCTGTCTTGCTGATTTTCCCATTACATGCTGTATGATTGATTTTCTATCTATAGCGTGCGCAATCGCGCTTCTAATATAATAATTACCGGTTAGCGGATCTTCCATATTAAAACCAAGATATGTAAAAGTACTTCCCTTTTTTTTCTTTACCTTTATGGAATCTTTTTCTGCTAACCAGGATACAATCTCAGGTGGTAGATTACCTCGAATTAAATCAATTTCGCCTCTCAGTAACTTCAAAACTCTCACTATAGGATCTTTTAATGTTATAAATTCTATTATTTTATTGTCATCGAGGCGTTTCAATTTTAGATGCTTATCATTTTTGAAGCTTATAATTTTCATTGGGCCATTACCAATAGGTTGCCGGGAAAAATTATGTTTTTTGGAAATTAACTCCTTAGGCAAAATACCTATTACTAAACGCCCGGGAAAAAGGGGGTCAGCATAAAATAATTTGAAATCAATAGTATTGGGATCCACAGTATGGATTGATTTGATCATGTCGATTGATCCTTTATGTGGTGAGATCTCTTCTGTATTTAATACCGATTGATATGTTGCTTTAACATCCTCAGATGTTAGTGGTGAACCATTATGAAATTCTTTCAAGTTTTTTCTTAAACTAAACCTGTAATGAGTTGGTGAGATTTTTTGCCAATCTGCTAATTGAGGTTTAACACGAAATTCTTCATCAAAATCTACAAGGCTTTCATAAAGTAATCTAGTTATACGATATGAAATTGCATCAGTTGCATAACGCGGGTCTAAAGTTATTGGGCTAGTACTTAAACCGACTGCGATAGTTTCTCTGTTTGAATCCTTACAACTACTAATGAAAAATTGAAAAAATATAACATATAATATTAATAAATATTTAGTTTGTGATATTTTTTTTTCCGTTCTCATTTATTATAGAAAACAGTAATAATATATTTTAACTATCTTGCCAGGCTTTAAGAAATTCTTCTAGATGTAATTTTTTTTTATTTTTTAGCATTTCACGTACTTGATTACATTCTTCAATATATGAATCATTCGTTAATTTTCCTCGTATTAATTGATACCTCATATAAATTAAATATGTATTAAGTACATCAGTCTCACAATAGTTACGAATAGACTCTATATCACCAGCTCTATATTTTTCCCAAACTTTTTCACCGCTCATATCCATTTTTCCTGGAAAGCCTAAAATAGTAGCGATTTTATCTAGTGGTGCTTTAGCAGTAGGGATATATCCTGACAAAACATCCATTAGATCTGTATGCCTACTATGGAAACGAGATAAATAATTGTTCCAACGAAAAGATTGATCACCGTCACCACTTTCCCAGTAGCGTTGAGAAACAACGCCGTGTATAAGCGATCGATAATGCATGACGGGTAAATCAAAACCACTTCCATTCCAAGATACAAGTGTGGGGGTGTATCGTTCTATTCCCTCATAAAAATGTTCAAGTAATTCTGCTTCAGACGAACTTTTATTTCCTAGTGACCATACATTTATTTTATCACTTGTTTTTAAAATAACAGATATTGATACGATCTTATGTAGGTAAAGTTGTAAAAATTCTGTTTTGCCATCGCTTTGTTGGTAACGATGATTTTGCATTACTTGTACAACATTTTCCTCACCATGATCATCTAGATTAAAAATCTTTTTACCTGAGTCAATATCCGGAATTGTCTCAATATCAAAAACGAGTATATTCATTCTGGAGTA
>Ga0111541_10000439_pt1 | contig 13535 bp, 2 predicted proteins | sample Knorr_S7_td_DCM__FD_83039 | JGI IMG/M metagenome (GOLD analysis project Ga0111541, IMG submission 83039) | Marine microbial communities from Southern Atlantic Ocean transect - Knorr_S7_td_DCM_ad_131m_LV_B (version 2) (version 2) | ecosystem: Environmental > Aquatic > Marine > Oceanic | place...
CATCGGCGAAGGTCGAGTTCAAGCCGTTCCCCGCCAGGATGCGGTTGGTGGTGGACTTGAAGGATTTCACTACTCACGGAGGCAGCCGCCAGAACGGCATGGAAGGCCCCGGGAACCCGGTCAACTGGCATACGGTCGAGGTGGATACGACCATCTCCTGCGTGGACGTCGTGGCTGAACTGAAAGCCAAGTTCGGTCTGGACCAGTTCTATTGGAGCACCAAGGAAAACCAGCCGGGACGCTTGATGATGGCAGGCCGCCAGATCAGCGTGATGCCCGTAGCCCATGGCCTCGAATCCCTCAAGCAGGATTTCCCATGGGAGCCAGCCAAGGACCAAATCCTCGGCATCACCCTCCGGTCCGCCGACGTTGCGAATGCCGGGAGTTGGATCAGTTTTACGTTGAGGCTCAAAGCCCAGAAGTTCATGACGCCCGAAGACCTGGCGTTCGAGTTGAACCGCTGCCTCGTGGACCCGTCGCTCGCGTCTGAGTACTACATCGGAGAGGAGTTGGACAAGGCGGGCTTCCGCTTGAGCCGGAAGGCGCACAACCCCGAGTTGATCGCTGCCGGTCTTACGGAACGGCAGATTACGTTCATCGCCGACAACGACCCCCGCTCCCAAGGGTCCGGGAAGGTCGGACCGACGTCAATCGCGTTGATCTGTTCGGGCCTCGGCCTGGACCATGGGGGCGCTCCTCTCATCAACGTGGTCTGCGACGTCCATCAACATGCGTCCAACGATCCGGGGATGGACCTTTGCTCGAAGCTGGGCGGCGATTTCATCCAGCATGGGCCGATGCGTTGCGGTTTGTTCGATGGCGATAACCCATATTCGGGCGGACGTGAGGAACTCGACCCCGCCGCCGGAGCGCCTTGGTCGGATCCGACCCGCTATCTGGGATCCCACGGTACTCGCTACCTCGGTTTCACCTCAAGGGGCGTCGATCCCCTCGGTGCCATTGTCGGTGCCCACAAGATCCAAAAAGTCGCCTCGATGGGCGGCACCGAGATGGAGTACATCTGTCGGGCGACCGTCAGCCAGCGGCCTGGGGAACAGGCCTCCAGCGGCACGTCCCTGGCAAGGAACCCCCGGCTTCACGGCGGAGGCCACACCTTCAAGGGCCAGAACCACTCCGCGTCCTATTGGCCGCCGCAACGACACTGGCAGAGCATCGACCTCACTGACGATTCGGCAGCCGGTTTTGTCGGCTGTTATCTGTCATTCGGCACTGAGACCTTCGACGAGTACGGGTTCCTAAGCCCGTTGAGCGAACAGAACGAGGGATACACGTCGTGGGTTGCTCGATTGAGCAGCACTTCGCCAATGCTCGGACTGCCTTTCCTCAACTGGGACGACATCGCCCCGGGCGACATGGTGAGGTTCCCCAAGAATCCCACCCACAAGCCGGGAGGTATCGAAGGCCGGGTTCTTGAGACCGGTTCGGAGGAACTCAGCGCGACGGAAGAATCGAAGTGGATGACCATCCTGGTGAAGGGCGTGGGCCGGATTCACGGTATCGGTTCCACCCAGGGTCGCTGGGCGGGTACTCAGCCCTCCTACTATGGCGGTCGAATCGAGCCGGGCGTTGTCTGGTCGAGCAGCGAGGGCAAGCAGATGGGCTTGGAGATCAAGCCTACCGCCAGCGGACTCGCCGCCCACAATCTCATCAACAACCTCAACACCCCGGATACGGACTGGGACGAGCATGGCCTCTCAACGCCAACCAGGACGGAGGATGACTCGTTCACGATGATCGGAGCGGGGCGTCTGTCCCTGTACTCGCCACTCGGCCACAACGAGCCTTCCGGTATCGCTTTCGCAAGCCCCGGTCACGAGGCGTCCCCGGTGCGCGTCTCGACGTTCATTGAATCTGGAATCTTTACGACCAGCGTGTCTCACGGGGCGTCCTCGGACTCGGCGGGTTTCTATGACCGTTTCTTCAAGCCCGGCACAGGCCAGTTCATCGGAGACCCGGATCAAAGTTACTGGGGCATGAACGCAGGCGGTGTCGGCGGTGTCCGTGTCTCGGGCGACGCCCAGGTATGGGTGAAGGGTTGGAGGCCTCTCGGCTCGAATCTGAACACCGCGTACATCCGTCGATACAAGCTGACAGCCGACAACGTGACGAACCACATGAAGACAGGCGCTGTCACGCCAGCGGCCACCTCCCTTGGTTCAAACCACGCGCCTTCCGGGTGGACGCCCGGCGAGAATGGCAGCTATGTCGTACAGGAAGCGACGGTCCACCTCTGCTTGAGGCACGCCGACTACAGGGCGCTGCGCGACTACTCGCAGGACGTCTTGTTCCCTTTTGCGGACATGGACGTGATCGGTGACGGCGGGATCTCATGGGAGATGGGCGAACGGCTGCTGAATATGGCGCAGCGAGCCTATCCAAGCGCGCCCCAGTTGGTCTCGTCCCTGAAGGGCCGATACCTGGTCTTGGACCAGCCCGGACCGGACGCCCGTACCGTGAACGACGGTGTCTGGGAAATCGTCGGCGCGCCGTTGCTCATGATGCGAAACGAGATGCCGGTCTCGAATGTCGACAACGATGTCGAGGGCGAGATGGCGCAGAACATGGCCAACCCCTACAGGCCTTCCTGGATCAACGGCGACCCAATCGCCAAGACCGAAACCGCGTACTTTGAATCGAAGTCGATGGACTACGGCCACGTTCCGGCCCGCTCGACGGTCGCCGTTCTCGAAGTCCGGGTCCGGCGAACGAGGGTCCGCATCCCGGGCGATTACACCAATGTTACCGAGGGCTTCTATCCCGAACTGCACAGCGGGGTGGGGCAGGACAATGGTTGGAAATGGCGGATCGTCGATGACAAGGACGGCCAGATGGAGATCTGGGTCGGCGAAGTGGTCGACCCGGGCGGTGCCCCGTCGGGCGCTCCGCAGAGCTTCCGTGGGTTGACCCTCGATCCTTACAGCGTGGCAGGGAAGCAGACCCTCCCGATCACGCTCCACCCGATCATCCAGGACCCGAATGGGGATTCGGCCCACTTCAACATGAGTCCGCATAGCAGCGGCAAGGATGCCTTCCACCATGGAGAGCTTCTCGGCATCCACGGCTCGATTGACCATCGGGGGCGGCACTTCAGCCGCGCCGTAGTCGCCGTTCCAGACGGCAACGCCCTGAACAGGGGCGCGCCGACCCGGATGTCCATCCACAGCTCGCTTGTCGGTGACATGGAGATGCTTTCGTCTCCGGGGACCCAAGGGCAGTTCGAGGTGAGCCAGGCGGGGCGCGTCAACTTTATCGGTATGCCTCGCCGACTCGGTCCAGGCGTCCTGATGGACGGCGGACTCGGCATGGTTCAAGCGACCGCTTTCCGGGCATCCCCGCGACCTCTCGAAACGGACGAGGTCGGAGCATTGACCGTCTACGGTCGCGCAGCCTACCCCCTTCCCAACTATCTGGACAAGGTTAGCCAGATCGGCCAGAACCTCCCCTCGGTATTCAACCAGGCGGAGTTCTACGACACGATGTCGGTTGCGGTTCCGGGTGCGGGCATCGTCCTGCAAAACCCGTGGGCGGCGGAAGGTCTGGTGAAGAACTGGTTCGCGGTGATGACCGCGAATCTGGCGCACCCGGGTCCCGGGAACCTGGCCCGATTCAGGAACCCGAACTTGACCGAGTTCATCTGGGGATCGGACCACATCGAAGGCATCCCGACCAATGACACGATCTTCGCCAGAGGTGGCGCAGGCATCCGTTTCAAGTCGCCGGGCACGGTGGTGTACGAGCGCGCTTTCCGCTCCATCGACGCCACCGGTCATCGCGCTGCGAAGTCGATGTACCACGGCAACTCCAAGCAGTCCGGCATCCCCGGAATGGAGGTTCCGACCTACGGCGAATGCCTCCTGCTTCCGCAGGGGCCGCCTACGCTCAACGGTTCGGGAGACGACCTCGGCGTGCTGGCCTACCACCCCTCGGGCAAACAATACCTCGGGCAGACGCCTCTGGACCTCCCGCTCTTTGATTTCATCAATGCGGCGACCGGGACCCAGAACACGTTCGGCATCAACGCCTCGGCGCTCTGGTCGGGGGACGATGCGTACCCGAACGCGGCTGCCGGGCACGCCCCCCATATCGGAACCCCGGGCAACGTCTATACCGGCTATCGCAACAGTTTCAGTCGCGAGGATGAGGCATTCTACGGTGCCGATTTCGCACTGAAGTGGCAGGTCCGACTGCTCGATGGGATGGTTCTCGAAGACGTTGACAACGGCTGCTTCTACTCCGTCGGGGACATCGGTCGATGGCGGGAGTTCACCAACGTCAACTCGGTGGAACTCGGGCGACCGGGCGACGCCGCCAGGCCTCCGTCCATGGGGAGCATGACTTCCATCGGGGCGAGCCATAACAACAAGGCCGAGATCCTCTACGACATCGGCAAGTACTGCAACCCCCTGCAAGACCCCACCAACAACGCCAACCTCACCAACGGTTTCGGAGACCGCGTGGACGAGGGCGCGGTACGGCGGCCCCTGGCAGGACACCGATTCCGCATCACCCCGAACGTGGAGTTCGTACCCGTCATGGGACCTCGTGGCGTGAAGGGAAGCCTTCTCCCTCCCTACCTCTACGGCAAGACCGGTGAGATCGAGCGGATGGTCGGAGGCGCGGACGCCCTGTTCGTGGACCCCGGTTACAGCTTCAAGGAAGCGGGTAGCGAGTACGGCAAGGGCGACCTTGGCAGATTCCTCTACCTCTGCGGCACTGACGAATACCGCTACACTGGATGGTGGGTCATCGTCGACGTGGTGCTCATGCCGAACTTGTTCGGCAACCCCGTGTACGCCGCCGCCCTTCGCAAGTTCAAGGGGCGCGGCTCGGAAGATATCCCGGGCCGGGACATCGACGGCAACGGCGCGTTCCCGATGGGCTTTCGCGGACCTCAACTGCGTTCTTGCTCGGACCGGCGATTGAACGACCGGAGCGAGTGGGGCCACTTCAAGGGTATCGCAAGCGAATACGGAGACCTGAGGCTGTTCTTCAAGGGCAACCACAGCAACAACGAATACACTACGATCATCACCTCTGCTCAAATGGCATGGCCCGGCGTCGATAACGCTGCAACCGCAGCTTCCTACTTGAACGGCGAGGCAGCGACGAACGGCTCGGACATGCTTGTGGACCTGGGTCTTGTCGATGCGGCGGATACGTTCCGTTGCATCTACTGGTGGACGATGCCCCGGACAAACACGCTTCAGTGCCGTCTTTCCAGGTTGGACTTCGTCATGGCGGGGAGGCTCGACTTGTGGGCAACCCTCACCGCCGGACCCAACTGCTACCTGAAAGTGGAATGGCGGACGCGGGTCGATCTCAATCACGGCCCCGGCGATCCATGGTCGGACGCGGTCGGCTTCTACGACGAGGAGGGCCACGCCGCTTGCACCGATTCATCGTTGGGCGACCGCAACAACTGGCGTCCAGTGAAGGTGAACGATGGGAGTAATCATTACAGCGCCGCGAGGGGTATCCGTTGGGTCTTCTCCAGTCCGCTGACCGAGGAGCACACGGGTTCCTACATGCACCTGGAGCGGAGCCGGGTCTACCGATTCGGCAAGGTGCTCAACTCCCAGCAGGACGGAGCGCCCGTACCCAACCTTTACAACATGTGGACTTCGGGCCACGTCCGCAAAGTGGACAGCGAGTATCCCGAACCGCATGTGGAGATCTTCCGGGTCAACCGTTGTCCGAGCACGGGCAACATCATCCTCGGCGGAGATTGCGAGGTCTACCATCCGGGTCAGATTAGAGACATCGATGCGGGAGTGGGTTCCGGGGATGGGAAGGATCTCGGTGGACACCGACCGGTCATGTACTCGCCCCTCACCGTCCAAGGCAACTGGCAGGATACAGTGACCACGAAGCTGCCCGAGGTCGGGTCCTGGAACTATCCGATCATCTATTCATTGCAGCCCATCGGACGCGAGCGCATCGTCACGGTCAATCCGACCACCGGTCGGTCCAACATGGTCATGGGTCGCGGAATGAGCGACCTTACCGGAAGCCCCCACGGCCCCCAAGGCGTCGGTCCCGCAGTCGTGTCGGCTCCGGTCCAGCCTTCGGTCAAGGGCCAAGGTTTCTCCCTGGCCGCCCCCTGGCAGTTGGTCGGTCGCCACGACGTGATCAAGACCAGCATGGCGCAGCCTGCGGAGCTTGCGACGTACGACCCCCGGGTCGAACTGGGCAACTCGAACAACCCCGATCCCAAGTTCACGAACGTGTATGCGCCGGAAGATCTTCCGCTGTCCACGTATTGCTGGGCACCGGCGGGCGAGTGGTGGCAGATGTATCAGCCCGGCTGGGCGACGAACGGGCCGGACGCTTCCGCCGCGCCTCCGACGCTGCGGATGGACCTCACCGAGTACTTCACCCAGTCAGTGGCGCCGGGTTCGGGCCTCAATACGACGCACGCCGACCGTATCCAGAGAGGTATGCGTCTGAACCGGATCTGGGTCAACTTCGGCTTGTGGGGCAACGTGATGGAGTCCCGGCATTTCAGGGATACGCCTGGATTCAAGGGCGGACTCTCCGAGAACGAGGTTCTCTACGCCAACTACATGGCGTTCAACCTCGTCGTCGAGATCCCAGGCTCGCAAGCGGCGGTGGTGGATGGCCAAAAGAGGCGGCTGTCCTCAGGAACCTCCGGGTTCCCGTTCGGCGACCGCGCTCCGACAGCATCGAGAACCCACGGGGACAACTCCGCGCAGCACGACCGCTGGCCTGGAGGCACCATCGTCGTTCCTCTGTATGTCAACCGCGAGGCGGGCGACATGATGCCGAACGTCATGGAGCGTTTCGTATCCGTCGGACCCGAGCCAGCCTACAACAACTCATTCGCGCCAGGCGCGATCCCGCCGTCGGACTGGGAGATGGGCCACTACGAGTTCGGATTCGGCTGCGGCGACCGCGCTCCGGCGAGCATGAACAACCATGTGAACGTGGACCTCACTTCCAACTCGTTCAACCCGGTTCTCTGGGGTGGCATCGACTTCGCGCTGGCGGCGGACGGCGGTCCGTTCATGACTCCTGAGGAGTCCCTGGCGATGCAGTCTCCGTTCCCGCGTTCATCGCGAATGGGCGGAGGGGTTCGCTCCATGTTCACCTCGGGAATCGTCCCTGATGGGACCATGTTCTCGAAGAAGAACGCCCATTCGTTGTCCGCAGCAGCCATGACGGGCATCGTCGTGACCCACTCGGCGAAGGATCCGATGCCAGCGCGTGCGCTCGACGGTTCCTACAACAACGAGGCGGAGGAAGGTCCGCAAACCTGTCCGCACGCTTTCACGATGGCGCTGACCCCCGTCGGCGACATGTGGTGGACGCCGAAGGATGCAGCCGGAAGCCGGACGCCCGTGGGTAACGGGGATGTCTTCGATAGCGGCTCCAGAACCCTTCGGGAACAGGGCCGGACGCTTCACATGCAACCAACACTCCGTACGGATACCGAAGGCCGGAAGTTCAAGGTCGGCAACTGGCTGGATGTCATTATCGAACGATACAACATCCCCGTCGAGAACGGTTCCATGCTGCCGCCGGGAGCGAGGGTGTTCCTCGAAGCCACGGCGGGGCCGGGAGCCGCAGGTTGGCAGGAAGATGTCTACGAGCGCATCGCTGCTGGCACCTGGCTCGGTAGTGTGAAACTTAGTTTCGATGTGGAAACCGCTGAAGGAACAGCTTGGTCTCAGGACGTAAACATTCTTGGCGACGAGGAGGGCTAAGACATGAACAACACCCCCAATGCAATGAAAGTCGCTCTCCGCAAGTCCGTGGCGAGCATCCATCTGAAACGTGCCCATGAGCACTCGACGAAACAGCACTCCTACACGGACAAGCACCGCGAGGGGGATCACTGGGTCTACGAGTACGGCAGCGACGACCATCATGACGCGAAGCACCATCATGACAATGCCGCCGAGCATCACCGCAACGAAGCCAGCAGGCACGAAAGCCACAGCTCGCGGCCAGGCGGGCCTTCGCGAAAGCATCTGGTCAGGCACCACGAGGCGCTTGCGGACGCCCACGAGAAGGCTTCAAACGCGCACCACGAGGCTCACTTGGCGAAGCAGTCGGACAAGGAAGGTCTGGTGAAGGGGCACAACATGCGGGCGCAAGCCGCAGAGCATGACGTGGACCACCACTCGAAGGAGTTGGCCAAGGCCCACAAGGAGCAGAAGAAGCACGACGTGTACCGCGACCATCACAAGGCCATGTCCCAGAAGCACTCCCACGCAGCCACCAAGCTGGAACGGGAAGGGCATGACGAACTGGCGCTGGCCCACAACAAGGCGGCTATTGCTCACGATGACGCGGCGGATGTACACCACGAAGGTGGTCATGGAGGCAACGACGGAGCCGATGCGTCCCATGCCGCGATCCATGATAAGACCGACGATCACTACGGCGATCCATCGGGTGTCGTGGCGGCGGCGAACAAGGATATCGAAGACGCCGAGGAGGCGCACCGGGAGGAGCATGGCGAGCACTCCGCCCACAGGGTGGACGTGACCCAGCGACCTGGAAGCAAGAAGCCAGCAGCCAAAGGGAAGAAGAAATGAGAGTCACTGCGAACCTCACGACAAACACCATCATCGAGGTCGGCAAGACCCCGGAGATCGGTAATCCGACTCCCTTCAACGGACGCTACTCGGTGGCGGTTCCAGAGGGGTCCGATGTGGATATCCGTCCGGCGACGCCCATCATGCACCCGGGCGGACACTACCATGTCGAGGGCAAGCCCCTGACGGTGGTCCATCAAGCCTACATGGGCCTGCTGGCGCAGTACCCGATGTACGGGAACATCGTCTACAACCCCCTGATCACGTCCCAGGACGCCGCCGACTGGGACATGTCGGCTGGAATGACCGTTGTCGGACCGCCTCCTCTGAACGTCTTGTATGTTCGAGGGCAGGTCGGACGTGGCGGCGTGGGGCCGGACACCGGGAACCTGCCGAACGCCACCGCGATCTTCGGACAGAACGACCAGGTGGTCCCGCCACGGCCCGGACTCCTGATCACCGACACCATCGACATCAGCCCCCAGACGGATGGCAAGGGCGCTGACGAGTTCATGGTGTGGTGGCAGATTTACGAGTTCGATGTCAGCGAGGACATCAGTTCGGAGTGGGGGAGTTTCGCAGGCGTGAACCAACCCGCCATCCGTTCCATCTCGGAGACCTTCCAAGAGCCTCCGGGTTTGGAGGTCGCATTGTCGATCAACGACGGAGCCTCTTATTGGAGGGTGGGCCGACTGGAGCCGATCAACTTCTGTACGCCGGGAAGCAAGCTGCGCCTGTCTTTCCTCAACCGGAACCCGGGCAAAGTGTATTTGGCTGCCTGGGCGATCATGTTTTAGGTCCGGGAATGAATGAGCGAGGCATACCCCGCATCGAACCGTATGTCGGTTGTCCTTTGATACCCTTACCGAGGGTAGAGTCTCACAAAGACTGGAAGGTGGCTGTGGGAACCAAGACACGAATGGAAAACGACGGGGAGTTATGATGGCAGAAGATTTTGGCAGCGGCGTTACCCGAACTCTGTCTGCGCTCGCCCGACAGTTTACTGGGGTGGTGTGGCAAGCTGGAAAGCCCCCGCTGGACAGCGAACTCAATCTGATGGCGCAGGTGGACTTCGAGGCCCTGCGGCAGTCCGTAAAGGCACAGGTTCATTCGGGATTCTTTCTTGACCCGGCACGGGCGCAAGGCGACTTCCAGTTCCATCCATCGTGGAGCAACCACTTCCGACTCGGTATTCCCGTGGAGGACGAGCCTCACGTCTACGCTGCGGTGAACGGCATGATCCTGCCGATTGCAGGTTCCTTCTCGGACGACCTCTCGAACGTGATTCGGCTGTCCCCGCCTCCAGAGACCGATGCGAGGACCGACCTCGTGTTCCTCGAAGTGTGGCGGACTCTTGTCGCGCCCAACCCGAGCGCGGATAACAAGCCCAGCGCTTCCGAGATCTACAAGTACGGCAACACGCAGTACGGCAGCAAGAACATCGATGACGACCTCCAGGATCCCAGTCTCGGCTTCGAGACGACGGAGCGGGTGCAGATCCAGTACAGGCTTCGAGTATTCGGCAGCTCTGGAGCGCTCGGAGAGAGCGCGGCCCTGCACCTGTACCCGGAAGGTCTGGAAGATACGAACATCAAGGGCCAGGGGTCCGCATCCTCCCCCGTCGATGGGATGTACTTCACCAACATGCGCGAAGAGCTTGGGGACCCGTCCCTCTGGCGTGCGGGCGACGGCGATTCGTCCAACGGCCTGGACACGGTGGACGGCTATGTCTACGCCATCCCGGTCTGTGCGGTCTTCCGACGCAACTCGCGACCCTATCAAGCCATCAGCGACTCCGACGGCGGCGCGCCACAGCACAACGGCGCACCTGACCGGAACCCCTCCGCACGCTTCCTTGCCAACCCCAAGGACGGTGCGATGGTTCTGGACACGGCGAGGCTGGGCAAGGCCATCGACGCCGGTGACTTGGCGGAACTCGAAGTTTCGGGCTTGAGCGGCTCGGGCCTGGATGACGACAACCTGTTCTCGTCCACGGTCGGTTCGAGGTACCTGGTCATTTCGGACGGCGACTCCCACGAGATCTTCGAGTTCTCCGGGGTGGACGCAAGCAACACCACGGGCACCATCGACATCGTGTCTCGCGGTCGTGGCGGCACCATGAAGAAGTACTGGCCCGCCGGGACGGCCCTGTCCCTCTACAACCTTCGACCCGATGGCAAGTATGCGGACGAGATCGCCTCTTCAGACGTTCTCGACCTCCGCCGCGCCGTGAGCCTGGGCGACTGGGACTTCGAGCGCCTGCTCTACCACAACGTGTCGGCGCTCGTCCGTGGCGACCTCCGTACGACCTGGAAGAAGAACGGTGGCGGCGGCGATTCCAAAGGCCCTGTGATCCACTCCGTGGATTTCTGGAGCGCCAATGGAAACGACTCGGACATCCCGCTTCACGTAGACGGTCTCGACGGTCCCGATGGCATCAGGACCACATGGTCGGATGCCGCTGTCATCCAGACAGGCCTGACGACCATCTGCGACCCCCATGCGCCTCTCAACACCGGCAGCCCCGTCGATACGTTCAGCCACGTCGTGAACTGGCAGCAGGGCGCTGATTTCCAACCCGAAGGCTTCATCAACAACACCTTCGACCTCGGTTGGAAGAACGGTTCGACCATCTTCCTCTACATCGGCGGGGAAGACGGGGAGAGCGGTGCCCGGAGCACGTTCCGGGAGAACGCCAGAGCCGTGCGCTTCGTGTCTCCCAGCGAGTGGTGGAAGGCTGGCTACCCGGAGGCTGACCCGCGCAACGGCCAGCAGCACCCGGTCCAGATTCGATTCCTCGACCAGAAGATGACACAGACGTGTCCGGTCGACGACCCCATCGAGGCGATGAAGTACCCCGGACCCATGTACCCGTGGCGCGAACTCATGTTCGAGAAGCCGTTCCTCGTCCTTGGCGGGATCATCAACGATCTCGGACAAGTGGAGGGGGTCTCGGTCGCAGCGGCACTCAGCGCACATGCAAGCCCCGACTTGTACGAGATCGACCTCGGAATCGACTTCGACGACGATGGCTCCTGGTTCGACCTGGGGGCATCCACGGACGAGGGCAAGTCCGACCCGACAAGGGTCGCCAACTCGTGCCTGCATGGCCGGACCACTCTCTGGTCCTTGATCTACAACGGAGGCAAGGACAACACGGGCCACAGTTCCGAGTTGTACGTGAACCTTCATGGCGATGGTGCGGCTGAGGCGAACAACGGAGCCTTCCGGGTCGTCGCCGCAGGGCTGGTTCCCAAGTCCAACGGCGGGGTCGTTGCAAGCAACAATACCTCTATCGTCGTCTCGCCCCTGATCGAAGGCTGGAGCGGCTGGGTTGCGAACACCTCTACCATCACGGTCGAGATGCGTACCCAGCAGTGCCATGCAGAGGACGGGGACGGTCGCGCAGCAGGCAAGGCGGCCATCGCCATCTGCTTCACCGACATCCAGAGCGTCGCTGGCGGGGCCGACCTGCCGTGGAACTCCGCGAACACGGGTGATGCCGCGCTGCCAGAAACCGTGGACAGCAAGCTCATCATCTCCACGAGCCTCATGTATAGTCCGAGCCGTGGCGGGACTTCCCGCATCGCGGACAACATCCACCGCTTGAGTCTTCTCAAGGGCGGGGACGGTTATCTGCGGAACCAGGTCTCGGACATCGACACCGAGTTCAACGGAGCCACCGGGTTCCCGGAAGGCGAACGCCACTACGCGCCGACGAGCGCGCAGCTTTGGAACAGACTCCCGAGCCTTGGCCTGGACGCGCCTGACGCCCCCCACTACGGTGGACGGGTCGTCGCCCAGTCGGAGCAGGATCGAGAGTGCGAACTCTTCGTGGACCGGGGCAGCAAGACGCTTGTCTTCCGTCCGTTCCAGCGGCGGCAGTTGGCGATCCAGACCTTCGACTTCGTAGGTCCGACCCTGCTCGGCACGCCCGTCTACCAGGACGGCGTGGCGCGTGACAACGCCGGGATCTTCGACGCCTCCTTGTCGCTTGGCATGAGCGTGCCTCCCGAACTGATGCCGCGCTTCGGTCGCCAGGACATCCCGTATCACTCGCGCACAGGGGCCACGGATCCGATCCTCCCCGGCATCAACCACCTGTTCGCCGACGAGTCCGATGAGACTGCGGAGACCTTCTGCATCATCGGCGGCGAGCACAACGGCGGTCCTCCGGGCAACAACGAAGTGACTCCGATGCTCTTCCAGACCGGGGAGACCTCGGGCCTCGACTATTGCGACCGCGCCAACATCGAGAACCCGGCGAACCCTGCCTACCAGGCTCGCATCGCCAAGCTCCCGGAAGTGATTTCTTCGGATCTGGGCCATGGCATGAAGGGGATCGAGCTTCCGCCGAACCACGGCATCGCCCGGCTCTATGGCGTCTATGAGCGCCAGGACTACATCAACAAGATCTCAGGGGATCACGCAGGCGCTTTCAAGGACGACCGCATCACGCTCGACGAAGACCCGCCTGTCAACCTGTTGAGGACCGACGCCGAGAAGCAGAGCCTCTTCATTCGACAGGGTGGCGGACAGGACAAGACGGGCGACGCGGATGACCACACGTACATCATCCCATCGGAGATCATCGATTTCCGTGCGAACCCCAACTACGACGAGAACAACAGCCCCGATTTCGAGGACTATGAATACGTCGTGGAGTGCGTCGTCTTTGGATTCGCCACGGGCTTCATCAACAAGAACACCTACGTGCTCTCGCGCCGTAGCTCTGGAACGGGCCAGCCGGTCAGTTCCATGGGAGACGGTTCGCCGGAGCTGGAAGATGTCAGGATGATCGTGCCGGTCGCGGCCACGGCGAACGACGAGGCCTATGTCTCCTATGCGAGAACCCCTTACCAGGGCGACCCGTACATGACGCGGGAAGGCGAGACCCAGCAGGTCACGGACTTCCAGCACCGTCTCGGCCAGATCCCGCTCGGTGACGCGAAC
>Ga0111541_10000441_pt1 | contig 13498 bp, 13 predicted proteins | sample Knorr_S7_td_DCM__FD_83039 | JGI IMG/M metagenome (GOLD analysis project Ga0111541, IMG submission 83039) | Marine microbial communities from Southern Atlantic Ocean transect - Knorr_S7_td_DCM_ad_131m_LV_B (version 2) (version 2) | ecosystem: Environmental > Aquatic > Marine > Oceanic | place...
AGGGGCTCCTGTTTCCGACATGTATCTCCTCATCCGCAGTGCATAACCACCCATCATATGATCTCCGCCAATTAAACGATCTGGACTATCCGACCCTGTGACAGTTACAGGTCCACTAGGTACTTTCTCTGCTCCGAATACCAAAGCAACGTCATACAATCCTGCATTAATCATCCAGAATGCTTGCCACAATGCAGTTGAACCACTAGAGCAAGCGTTTTCTACATTTATGATAGGAATACCGGTCAATCCCAAAGGAGACAACACTCTTTCTCCTATAGACATTCCTTCATAATAAACGTGTCCAAAATATCCAACCTGCACCTTATTCCAAGGTAGCCCTGCATCTCCCAATGCCTCTACCACAGCCTCTCTGGCCATAACAGATATATCCTTGTTCCTAAATTTTCCGAAAGGGTGCAAACCTACACCTGCTACCCTGACTTTCCTATTGATTCTTATTTGCTCCATATCCTAATCCTAAATATATTATTTAGAGACCTGCCATTTATAAACAGCTGTCGCTACCTTGTCAGAATCATGAATAACGTAAGTGATCTTCAGCGGGATTCCAACTGATAAATCATCGAAGTCCATCCCGATTATCTCAGCTAACACATGAGGTCCTTCTGACAGTTCTCCCTCAGCTAATATATACGGAGTAGCACCTATCCATCCTGCAGGAGCGACCTTAATCAATGTATAACTGTGTAGTATAGCGTCCCCTGAAAAATCTATAGCAGTAACATCGGAATTAGTACATTTTTGACAATTGGTTGCAGGTCCAAAAATAAAAATGTCGCATTCGTTACAGGTGTACCCAATCAGTTTAAACTCATCCGGATTTACTTCATCTAATTTGAACCTAGAAGGATCCACTGATACAATTTTCTTCATAGTCATAGGCACATTTTAACAAGATATGCTAGATTCACAAATATTCAAATTTATGGATAACAGCTAATGCATAACTCTGATGCTGATCAAAACCTAGGTCTCCCGTGGGAACAAACAATTCCGGACTTTTTAAATGAGTCTATACAGAACGCACCGAACAAAATATTTTTAGAACTTCAAGGAGAAAACATCTCTTACAAAGATTTTGGGATATGTTCTCGCAAGGCTGCAGAGCAATTTTTAGAATTCGGGATCGAAAAAGGTGACCGTGTATGTTTGTTTCTTGATAATTGCCCAGAATTCCTTTACGCCTGGTTTGGTTTAGCAGCAATAGGTGCCATCGGAGTGCCAATCAACACAGCCTATAAAGAAAACGAATTCACGTTCATCGTCAATAATTGCTCTGCTAAACTTGTTGTTTACAGTAATAGACTAGAACCTGTCATCGCTCAATCCCGACATAACACTCCCTCTGTCGCAGCTTTCCTGCCAGTTGAAGCAGAAAAACATTCCTATTCAACTCAAACTTTTCACCCCCAATTTCGTGAGCTCCAAAATATTGACCCTAAGATTCATCTGACTCCAGATACTGTTTCCACACTAGTGTATACATCTGGAACCACAGGGGATCCTAAGGGAGTTCAAATCACTCATAAAATGTATGTAGCTGCGGGGCAAGGTTTTGCATATTGGACTCAGTCTGATCAGAACGATAGATTTTTCACTTGTCTGCCTTTTTTCCATGCTAATGCCCAATACTATTCGACAATGGGAGCAATAGCAGCTTCAGGAACACTGATAGTTGAAGAGCGGTTTAGTGCCAGCCGATTCTGGAAGCAAGTACGTGATTCAGAAGCTACTGTTGTAAACTTCATTGGCATGATGATGTCCATCCTTGCTAAAAATGAACCTTCTGATCTTGATCGAAACAATTCTGTTAGGTTGTTCTATGGCTCTCCAGCATTCAGCCCAGAATTTTTAGACAATTTCCAGAAAAGGTTTGATACAGACATTATAGTTGGTTTTGGGATGACAGAAACTTGTTACGGCACTATCGAAGTAATAGGAGATGATCGTAGGCCTAATTCATCTGGCAAACCCAGAAACCATCCAGATTCCAGATTCAAAAATCTTATCAAAATAGTAGATGAAAATGGAACTTCTCTACCTCCAGGAACCCCTGGAGAAATCACCCTACACAATCCTGCAATAATGCCGGGATATTGGGCTAATCCAGAACAATCTCAGTTGAGCTTACAAGATGGTTGGCTACGCACTGGAGATCTAGGCTGGGTAGACGAGCAAGACTTCTTGTACTTTGTTGATCGTAAAAAAGACATAATAAGAAGACGAGGAGAGAACATATCTTCAAAAGAAGTGGAGGATGTTATTAAACAACACGAAACTGTATTAGAATGCGCCATAATAGCAGTTCCCTCAGAATTCGGAGAAGATGAAGTCAAAGCATATTTGATACCAAAACCAGGATCAGAAATAGAGCCAGGAGATATCATAAAATGGTGTGCCTCCAAGTTAGCGTATTTTAAGGTTCCCAGATATATAGAAGTTAGGTCGGATTTACCTCAAACTCCAAGTCTCAGAATACGGAAAGACATTTTAAGGACCGAAAAAACAGATTTGATATCAGATTCATTTGATCGTGAATCTGCAGGAATAAACATAAGGTAATAGGAGATCAACGATGTCAGAAAACAAATACTGGTTATTCAAATCGGAACCAAACAACTATTCTTTCTCAGATCTATTAGGAGAAAAAGATCAGACGGCGGAATGGGATGGTGTTAGAAATTATCAGGCACGTAACCTGATGCGAGATGAAATGCGCATCGGCGACCAAGTGTTGTTCTATCACAGTAGTACCAAAATACCGGCAGTTATCGGTACCGCTACTATAGTAAAGGAAGCATACCCCGACTTCACTGCATGGGATTCTTCAGCAAAATATTTCGATCCTAAAAGCGACCCAGATAACCCTACCTGGCTTATGGTAGATATTCGCGCTAATCAAGAATTCACTAGCCAAGTTACCCTGCAAGACATAAAACAGAACCCTTCATTCCAACATATGTTGTTAGTGAAAAGGGGCGTCAGACTTTCTGTACAGCCAGTTACTCAACAAGAATACGAGGAAATAGTCAAATTAGGGATGAGCTAATCTAATTAATTTCTAACAATCTCGTGGTTAGTTCTGTAGAATTCTGCATGTCTTCTATCGAAAACATAATCTCTAATAACTGCTCACTTGTCTTCAATCCTGGTGTACCAACCGCATATTGAATACAACTTTCAAATTTGTCCGCGACTAATTTCCCAATAGTAGAGGGAGATTGCGCTACAGAGCTTTCACTGATATCTATTTCAATATTATCACCAGAACTGTATTCCACATACAAAACACCAACAACATCTCCAGAATAATTGGATTCAACAGGATCCCATTCAATCACATCCATCAGGGACAGGGCAGTTTCTTGGCCAATATTTTCTAATTCATTGAGTCCAAATTTGCCATTAACCAGCGCTGAAGCAATCAAGAAACATACATGAAACTGTGCCTCGATTTGATTTTCTGGAACTCTATCCGGGTTTGAATTATGCATGTGTCGCTCATGTACCGGCTTAGAACATTGCACTGATATTTTTGAAATTTGCGCAAGAGCCAAGTTTCTAAATACCATTTCTTCATACGCCCTAATAGCAGCCAACACAAATTTATGAGTTGGTCTACCGCAAGGATACGGCTTAAAACTTAACTCGGTAATTAAAAATTTCTCTCCTAATCTGCTCAGATCTTTAGACCTATCGTATTTACCCCCTTGATACATCTCAAAAAATCCATACTTACCCCAAAAGGGATCCTGTGCTCCGGTTAAACCAGCTTCAGCATAAATCGCAGAAGTCACAGCATTCGAAGCCGCAAACCCTGCTTGAAGCCTCTTTGTTAGAGCTCCATCTAATATGCATTGACGGGTTCCAGAAGCTTGACTCAATGCAATACCGAGAGCTTCTCTAATCATCGGAGCTTCCATTCCCATGATTTTACAAGCTGCTACCGTAGCACCAAAGATTCCAAAAGCTCCAGTTCTATGCCAACCTATGTCGTCCTTCGCTATCTCAGCTAACCGAGAAGATACCTCCATCCCAGCAGCTATGCCTGTTAACAAATCTTTACCAGGAACCCCACCTGCTCTATCGGCCGTTGCTAATACAGCCGGAATCACGCTAGCGCCAATGTGGATATTACCGGCAAAATCTAATGTATCGTCAAAATCCAATGCATGAGCCATAGCACCATTCACCATAGCTGCTGATGGAGCAGGAAGTTTGCAGCCTCTGCCCCAAACACTACTTTCAGGCTTTCCTTCCCATGCATTATGTAAAGTAATTATTTCATCAATTCCTGGTGATGTTGCGCCTGCCAAACTTACACCCAAAGTGTCAATAAGGTCATACCTAGCATAGTCAATGGCAGCCTTGTCTATGTCTGCAAAACTCAATTCTTCAATAATTTCACAGAAAACGTATTTATCATTATCCTTCGTAGACATGAACCCTTCTCATTCCCGAAAAATTATTGCTGGTATATCATCCATTCAAGTAAATTGTCATCCGGATCCCTTGCGTATAGGCTAACTGCAGGTATCTGTCCCCCTTGTCTCGCGCCTTTTCTTTCACCAGGACCTCGAATAATTTCTACTCCTGCATCAGTCAGCAATTTGACACATTCATCAACGGTTCCATTCCATACAAAACATACGTCACCGCACCCTGGTACAGCTGTAGGGCCTCTGTAATCCGATATATATCCTTCAGGATGTACATTAATTTTACTATCTCCAACTTGTATGTTGAAAATATTTACCTTCCCTTCGCGCCATTCTTTCTCATCATTGATAGTGAACCCTAGTTTTTTGTAAAACAGGATTAGTCTTTCAGCGTCTGCGGTGGGAATAGCAATGTGGTCAATACCTATACTCGCCATGATTTAATCTCCTAAAACATCTGAAGTTCTCGTTGGACATCCTTATTATATGACAACTGTCGATACCTCCAATATTCCTTGACAAGGGATACTCTCACTCATAAAATTCTGACAATAGGCGTTACCCCTGAAAATCACCACATTAATATGCCTACATTAGGGAGAAAATATGAACAACTGGCCAACTATAGTCTACAAAGAAGAAGGCATGCGGGAAGGTATGCAAATAGAGAATTCCAACATATCAGTAGATGATAAAGTACAACTCCTTGACGCATTATCAGAAACCGGATTGAAACAAATCGTTGTAGGTTCTTTCGTTAGTCCCAAATGGACTCCTCAGATGGAACGTATAGACGAAATTGTGACAAAATTCACTCCAAAAGCTGGAGTAACCTATACCGCTCTCGCTCTAAACCCGCGTGGCGTGGAACGAGCAAGAGCTTATTCACCGCCTCTCACTATCGAAAGAGATAAATACCCACGACTAGGGGTACACATGTGCGATGTGTTTGTTCGAAGGAACACCAACAGATCGCAAATGCAAGAAATGGAAAGATGGGCCCCTATCATAGCCCAAGCACAAGAACTTAATATCAAAGAAGCTGGCATCGGCACCAACGCAAGTTGGGGATCAAACTTCATAGGAGAGATTCCCGTTGATGCTCTAATGCAAATGTATGAAGTCCAACACAATTTGTGGGATGAAGCCGGAATAAACGTAGTAAGTTGTGCAATGGGTGACCCTATGAGTCATTGCACTCCTGCAAAAGTAGAAGAAAGCATAGTAAGAGTTAAAGAAAAATGGCCGGAAATTAAACATTTTAGACTACACCTCCATAACGGCAGGAATATGGCTATCGCATCAGCTTACGCCGCAATGCGAGTCTTGACTCCAGAAGACACCCTTGAGTTAGATGGAACTATTGGAGGATTCGGGGGATGTCCTTATTGCGGGAACGGCCAGGTGACCGGGATGGCACCAACTGAAGATCTCCTTCACATGATGGAAGACATGGGAATCCCAACAGGTGTAGATATTTCGAAGTTAATAGACTGCGTATGGATGGCAGAAAAAATAATAGGAAGAGAGTTGTACGGTCATGTTTCTAAGGCAGGTCCAAGGCCTAAGCACAAAGACGAATTATATGACATCAACATGCCATTCGTAGAGACACCAGGACAAGCAAGACATTACAAATTAGGACCCAGCGTATATGAGGGTGGAATATACCCGTATAGCGAACCTATACAAAGCCCTTACCGAGATCGGATCGAATCAGGAACAGACGCTTACGGATCTGGTGATGAATTCCCGTGGAACGAAGACTGGATGCCTAAGCCTTTAGACTAACACTTATAGGTGCTTGCTTATAGGCAAGCACCTAACCAATTGCTTCTCGTATAATATCTTCATCCCTTGGGAACGCGAGTTCAGGAAGGTTATCTAAATCAAAATACTGACATGCAAGGACTTCATGATTGATAACAATGTCACCCCTTACAACCTCAGTAGAATAAGCTATCACTATCACTGGCGATTCTGTAGTCGAGTAAACCCCAATCAGTCTCACACGTCCAATCTTCAAACCAGTCTCTTCGTAGACTTCTCTCGCAACAGCGTCTTCTACTATTTCTAGCCTGTCGACATACCCTCCTGGCAAGCTCCATTTACCATAACCGGGTTCATTTCCCCGTTTGATCAATAAAATTTTATTTTTGCAGATTACAGCGCACACCGCAGACACTTTAGGGTCAAAGTAATATTCTGAGCCGCATGCTTCGCATCTCAATATATGTTTCTGTTCAAATTTAACTAGAGATATAGAACCACCACATTGTGGACAATAAGAATGGGATCGTTGCATCTGCGATTAACTCCTAAGAGAAATTTTCTCTGAACGCTTTTTCTACTTCATCACGTGTAGGCATTGAATCTTGAGCCCCACTTCTGGTAGTAGCTATACCCCCGGCGCAGACAGCCCATCTCAGACTATCCTCTAATGCCCATCCGTTAAACATAGCAAATGTTAAAGCACCATTAAACGCATCTCCCGCAGCTACAGAGTCCAACGGATTTACTTTAATGGCAGGAACGTGAAATCCACAATTCTTACCTACGTATAAGGCCCCTTGAGCACCCATTTTCACTATCACATGTTGTATACCCATGGAACTTATCTTGTGAGCGGCACTAAAGCCGGACTCAACATCTTTAACCTCTATCCCTGTTAGATATTCGGCTTCTGTCTCATTCGGGGTTATTACATCCACACTTTGTAATAAGTCATCCGTGATAGGTCTCGTTGGTCCAGGGTCTAATATAACTGTGCCTCCCTTTAGTTTTGCTTTCTTTGCCAGTGAAGCTGACACAGATATAGGAGTTTCTAATTGGATCAACAAATATTTAAGCGAGGGTGTTTCTTCCATCAATTGCATCGCTAATTCATCCTCAGCGTTAGCGTTAGCTCCATGCACTTGTATAATCTGGTTTTGGGCGTGGTCATCTATATTGATGACGGCAACCCCAGAGTGCTTACCTTCGATAATGGATACTCCAGCTACTCCTACTCCTTTCTCTTCTAATCCCTGAACAAGACCAGGCCCAAATACGTCATTACCCACACAACCGATCAAATCTACTCGCAGTCCCATCCTGCTAATCCCCACCGCTTGGTTAGCACCTTTACCACCAGGATATGTAATGAATTCATTGCCTAAAATAGTCTGGCCTGGTGCAGGAAATGTTTCAGATCTAGTTACTAGATCAATATTTATTCCGCCATATACTAATATTTCGCATTCGTCACTCATTGCCTGCCCATGCTATAATCTCCCTTCCAAGAAATCAAACCCTGTTACTCAAAAAGAGGTGATTCAAATGTCTAGTGCTCTCAACAATATAAAGGTGGTGGACCTTACTAGAACCTTAGCTGGGCCATTTTGCACCATGATGCTAGCTGACCTAGGAGCTGAAGTAATCAAAATTGAAGAACCTAACCGAGGAGATGAAACTCGCATGTGGACTCCTTTTTGGAATGGAGAAAGCACTCAATTTGTATCTTTCAACAGGAATAAAAAAAGTCTAACTGTAAACCTGAAATCTGAAGAGGGAGTTGAACTTGTCAAAAAACTGGCTACGGATGCAGACATAATGATAGAAAGTTTCCGAGCTGGTGCCTTAGATAATATGGGACTCGGCTATGATGACATAAAAAAGATCAATCCTGAAATTATATATTGTTCAATATCTGGGTATGGCAGGACAGGGCCTTTAAAAGATATGCCTGGATATGACCTTATAATCCAAGCCTATAGTGGCCTTATGGACTTAACAGGAGATCCTGACGGGGATCCACAAAGAGTTGGGTTTTCTCTCGTTGATCTATTCACAGGAATGATGGCATACGGTTCGTTAATGACATCCCTTTACCACAAACAAAACACAGGGAAAGGACAATATGTCGAAGCTGCTTTGTTAGATGGTCAAGTAGCTGCTATGAGTTACCACGCTACAAACTTTATAGGTACAAACAATATCCCGCAGCGTCTAGGCTCTGGACATCCAAGCCTCGTACCGTACCAAAACTTTAGAGCCAAAGACGGATATTTGTTAGTCGGATGCGCCAATCAAGGTTTATGGGAGAAATTATGCATAGCCATATCTAGAGAAGACCTCCTATCTGATCCTAGATTTAGCACAAACGACGATAGAGTAGCGCATAGAAAAGAATGTGTGGATTTATTAAATAGTATATTCCAGGAGCAAAACTCCGAACACTGGATCCAAGTTATATCCAATGCTGGAGTTCCTTGTGGGCCAATCAACAACGTGAAAGAAGTTGTTGAAAACGAGCAAGTTCTTGCGCGAAATATGATTGTAGATATACCAGGACATCCTAATGTTCCTAATCTTAGAACACCTAATTCACCATTAAAGCTAAGCCTAACGCCGCCCCAAATAAAAATGCCTCCCCCCCTCTTAGGCCAACACAACAAAGAAGTTTTGAAGGGCATAGGGTTGTCTGAATCAGAAATCACAGAATTGACAGACAAAGGAGTAATCGGGGTACCTGCTAAACCTAGGGAATAAGTCTATGCTTTTGAATGTCTGAACCGGGTTAGTATAGATTCGACTGCATTAAACGTGATCACTGCCGCGTCTGGCTGACACCTACGAGATTCAGAGATCAAATATTTAAGTGTTGTTGCGTCGACCGTGTCATCCACTAGAAAATATTCATAATCAGCCGAGGTTATTAAATCTATAGCCCCATTAAAATTACCCGCCGAAAAAACTATATAACCGGATTTTTCCAAAAGAGTGACTGATTCTTCTACGACATCATTAAAATCCGAATATATTAATACACTATTATTCATTGCAACCACCAGGAGTACGTCTAGCTGATTTCATGAAGCAGAATATCCTCCATCTACGATAACAGAAGTCCCTGTAACATAGTCGGATGCTGCACTGCACAAAAATACAGCCGTTCCTGCAATATCTCCAGGGATTCCCCATTTCCCTGCCGGGATTCTATTAGAGATCTTTTCGTATCGTTTTGGATCTAAGGTAGGGATAGACGAGGTAAGTTCTGTCTCAAACCAACCCGGAATAATTGCATTGACTTGAATGTTCTTACCAGCCCAAGCAACCGCCAGACTTTTAGTCAGTTGTATGACAGCTCCTTTGCTTGCTGAATAGGGAACAACCCAATCACTACCAAATATAGAGTACATTGAACCTATGTTAATAATCTTCCCGTGTCCTATAGTTTCAAAATGGGAATACATTAATTTAGACAATCTAAAGACTGACTTCAGATTAGTATTTAACACCTGATCCCAGTCATCATCGGAAAGATCCTGTGGTTGCTTTCTGATAGATATACCAGCATTGTTGACCAAAATGTCTATCGTGCCTGTAATCTTAATCCCTTCATATACTATACGCTCTAAGTCTTCATATAAATTGACATCTGCTAACAATTGGTGCGCTTTCCCTTGGTGGTTTTCATTAATAAGTGCCACAGAATCAGTTAACTTCTTTTTATTCCTTCCTACTAATATAACCTCACACCCATAATTAGCCAGACCTTGAGCCATTCCCAGTCCTAATCCACCATTGCCCCCGGTCACCAAAGCAGTCTTACCTGTGAGGTTAAAAAAATCCATGTAAATACCTTCCTTATAGCCATAAATCTTATAATATAAGCCCTAGTGTATCACTGAGCTGAAAACTTTTGAAAAACATAAATATCTGCACCCCATATTATTGACACCAATTACCAGCGTGTGTAAACTTCCCCGCGGTCTAAAAGCACCAAATAGAAATCTTAATATAAATAAGAGGTATTTCATGTTACCGATGATCTTAATACTAGCATCAGGTGGAATTGCTTTACTGTTCGCAATTTTCACCGCTGTCAGATTGTTGCGCGTTGATTCAGGAAATCAAAGAATGCGCGAGATCGGCGATGCAATCAAAGCTGGAGCAGCTGCTTTTCTCAAAAGGGAGTACTTAACACTCCTACCTTTCGTTATTATTGTAGCTGTATTAATCGGTGTATTAATTGACTTTTATGCACTAGGATCTAGCACACCAGGCACAGCAATCTCATATGTAGCTGGAGCAATCTGTTCAGCCGTCGCAGGGTTTATAGGAATGAACATAGCTGTCAGGGCAAATGTAAGAACAGCAGCATCCGCCATGCACGGCCTAAACCCTGCCTTAAGAGTAGCATTCTCTTCAGGTAGCGTTATGGGGTTAACCGTAGTAGGAATGGGACTAATTGGTGTTACCGTTCTGTGGATGATATTCCAAAACACCAGTGTGATAGCTGGTTTCGGTTTTGGGGCTAGCTCAATCGCTTTATTCGCAAGAGTAGGCGGAGGTATTTTCACTAAAGCCGCCGATGTAGGTTCCGACCTTGTCGGGAAAGTAGAAGCCGGCATCCCCGAAGATGATCCCAGAAACCCAGGAGTTATCGCTGATAATGTTGGTGATAACGTGGGTGATGTAGCTGGAATGGGAGCCGACCTGTTTGAATCTTATGTGGGATCTATAATTTCAGCCATAGCACTGGCTGCAGGTAGCATGGCTTTAATCAGCAGTAAGGAAGCTTTACTGCCCCTTATGATCGCCGGGGCCGGAATTATTGCATCAATTCTAGGAACATTTCTGGTGCGGAGTTCTGAAAATGCAAACTTTGGTCAACTATTATGGGCGTTGAGAAAAGGTATATTCTCTTCTGCCATATTAGTTGCGATCTTCTCAGGCGGCATTATATATTTCCTAGAAATGTCTGATGGCGTTAGCCTATTCATATGCATTATTACTGGACTCATAGCAGGTACCATCATAGGAACTGCGACTGAATACTACACATCTTATGAATACAAACCGACCAAAAATGTAGCTGAAAATGCCCAAACAGGCGCAGCTACCGTGATCATCAGTGGTTTCGCAACCGGAATGATGAGCACTTTAATCCCAGTAATTGCTATCGGAGCAACTATACTGATAGCTTATGAGCTTCAAGAATTCTACGGGATAGCATTGGCTGGAGTGGGATTATTGTCTACCCTAGGTATTACATTGGCCACAGACGCCTACGGACCAGTAGCTGATAATGCAGGAGGCATTGCTGAACAAGCTCAGTTAGCACCAGAAGTACGACAGCGTACAGATGCATTAGATGCACTAGGAAATACTACAGCTGCTACCGGTAAAGGATTCGCTATCGGTTCCGCAGCACTAACATCTCTAGCATTATTAGCAGCATTTGCACAAGCAGCAGGCCTGTTTGACGGAGATGGGATTAATATATTAAAGCACACCACTTTAGCAGGAATGCTTATAGGCGCTATGCTGCCATTTATATTCTCCGCTCTAACTATGAATGCAGTAGGTAGAGCAGCATTCTCTGTAGTTAATGAGGTCCGAAGACAATTCAGGGAAATTGAAGGGCTGTTAGAGGGTAAAGCTACACCTGACTACGAGCGTTGTGTTGACATTAGCACCAGAGGAGCATTGAAAGAAATGATTATCCCTGGTTTGCTTGCTGTGATAATGCCCATCGCAATCGGGCTCCTTTTAGGAGCAGAAGCTCTAGGGGGCATGCTCATAGGGTCTGTAGCTTCAGGGTTCATGATAGCCATAACAATGGCTAGTGCAGGAGGAAGCTGGGATAATGCCAAAAAATATGTGGAACTAGGACATTATGGCGGGAAAGGCTCCGATTCACACAAAGCTGCAGTTGAAGGAGACGTAGTGGGTGATCCATTCAAAGACACTTCAGGACCATCTTTAAACATATTGTTAAAATTGATGGCTATAGTCTCTTTAGTTTTCGCACCAGTTTTCACTGTGGTAACCCCGATAATCTTATATATATAAGACAATAAGTAATATAAATAAGCTTTAAAAAGGAAAGCACTTACGAATTGTAAGTGCTTTTCTTTTTACAAAAACGAAGATCCAATTACCAAAATTCCTGTAGCTAGGGCGACCAGACCCATGGGAATATTCCGCAATAATTTCATGAGAAATCCAATCGTAAGGATTCCAATGACAAAAGCTGTAAAAATGCCCGCTAAATGCTGTAGGTCGATTGATAATAACCCTAATGCCAACAAACCTAACAAACCACCACCAAAACTTACAGGAATGCTAATCAGATAACTTAATTTAAGGGCATCTTCCACTTTTACTTGTCTCCCAATTAGAAACGATAAAGTAAGAGCTGAGCGACTCAGACCTGGCAATATAGAGAAACCTTGAACTATTCCAAGGAGACTCATCTCCAATACGTTAAGATCATTTATAGTTCGTCCTATTTTAGATACTTGTTTTATTTGAACTATTCCAGTGATTATGATCAATACCCCAATTAAAATCATCAAATATTTACCCAAAGATTCCGGTATGGATGTCATTGCTAAGTAAATAGGAATACCTATTATTCCAGTGAAAAAGCTAGATATTATGACGGCAGAGAGTAAGTTTTTCTGTGAACCTGTGGTCCAGTCCCTAACTTTGACAATCTCAAAAATGTCCTTGTGAAAATATATAACGCTAGCTACACCTGTGCCAAAATGCAGTAATAAAGCAATTGCCACCGCTTCTGCAAATCCAACATCCGTGCAACAATCAAATATAATGACAAGTATCCCCTCAGAGCTTACTGGAATCCACTCTACAATGCCCTGTATTAATCCTATCAGAATACTTGATGCCAAACTTATCCTCTATCTAGACCAGTATGAGTTTTGAGATCAATTATACATGCTTCAATTGTAGGTCCATCCACATTAATAATTCCCACAGTCCCTAAGCCAACAGAATCATGATTTTTGCCTGGGTAAGTTGGGCTACCTGGGTTCATCCATAAGATTCCATGCTCCCAAATAATGAGCTCTTCGTGTGTGTCCCCAAATAATACAACATCCACTGCATATCCGAATTTTTTTTTCAGAATAGTTTTAGTTTCCTCACGTTCTTCAGGCAAAATAATCGAGCGACCGTCAGGTGATGTGTATATCGGAGGGTATGGCCATTGAATATCATGAACCATACCAATACTAGTGTTCTCC
>Ga0111541_10000446_pt1 | contig 13409 bp, 17 predicted proteins | sample Knorr_S7_td_DCM__FD_83039 | JGI IMG/M metagenome (GOLD analysis project Ga0111541, IMG submission 83039) | Marine microbial communities from Southern Atlantic Ocean transect - Knorr_S7_td_DCM_ad_131m_LV_B (version 2) (version 2) | ecosystem: Environmental > Aquatic > Marine > Oceanic | place...
AAAAATGCTTTAAAAACCAAAGATGAAATTATTAAATTAGGGGTTAATTGTGACATTATAAAAATCAACCTTTCTGACATAAGTAGTGTTGAAGAAATGACAAATTACATTAAAGATAAATTTAAAAAGATTGATTTTTTAATCAATAATGCTGCTACTGGAATAAACAAGCCTTCAAAGAGTATAACCTCAAAACATTGGGATTTTGTAATTAATACAAATTCTAAAGCTCCCTGGATTCTTATAAAGAATTTAAGTGAAATAATGCCAAGTGGAAGCTCAATAGTAAATATATCAAGTTTAGGATCCAAAATTGTACTATCAAATTATTTTTCAGTAGGAGTATCAAAATCAGCACTTGAAACTATCACAAAATATTTATCGATAGAGTTGTCTGAAAAGGGCATTAAAGTTAATTCTATATCTCCAGGAATAATAAAAACTGATGCACTCAAATCTTTCCCTAAAGGTTCTGATGTAAGAAATATTGAAAACTATGACACTCCTGCAGGAAAACCATTAGAAGCAAAGAATGTCAGTGATTTGGTAAATTTTTTATGTTCAGATGAGTCTGAAATGATTAGAGGTCAAAATATTACTATAGATGGCGGACGATCTTTAATTACTTAGTTAATATATTTTTTTTAACAACTGCAAGACAATAATCATCATCTGAAGAAGTAATATCACAACCTTTAGATGAGATAATGTTTATATCCTTTTTTTTATCAAGAATCATTAATTTTCGCTGAACTTTATCGTATGTATCAAGTCTGGCTATAACTTCCTGCCCTATATAGCAACCTTTATCGAAGTCAATCATGTGAGATATTCCAATTTCAAGAGGATTGTATAAGTTATTTACTTCTCTGCCACAAATAGGAATCATATTCTTTATTCGAAAAGAATTGAATTCACTTTCTTTCATTTGAAAAATATTCTGAGACTTCATATAAGATTCAATAGATTCAATACTCTTAGAATCATCATCTAAAATTAAATTTATAACTTTGTGATCATTAAAGAATGAAGTAAGTGATAAAGTAATTTCAATATCTTCTAATTTCTTATTTATTATTTCATTTTTATTAATTTCTCCAAATATATTCAAATCTTTATTTTTATTTACACTATATATCGAAATAATTTTCTTTTTTAGAGGACTACTAATAGATATATCTTCTTCAAAAGTAAACTTATCTATCCAATTTAAAAGATTTTCATGATTTGGAGCATGAGAAATCATTAGAGTATATTTATTAGAATTCCATAAAGATACAATATCAATAAATTTACCATTCTCATTTGTGAATATTGAATCGGTAATTAAATTATTTTGATTAGGTATATTATTAGTAGAAAGGCGATTGAATAAGTCAATAAAATCGTCCCCTTTTAGTTCGGTGACAACTAAATCATTTTGATAAATAAAGCTTAGATTATCATTCATTTAAACAGAGAATGAAGTTCCGCATCCACATGATTTCTTTGCATTTGGATTAGAAAAAACAAAACCTTTCCCATTCAGTCCATCAGAAAAATCTAAAGTTGTGCCTGCCAAAAAAATAAAAGATTTTTTTGGTATTCTAACCTCTACTCCGTGCTGATTAATTGTTTTTTCATCATCATCAATAGGGCTATCAATAATCTCAAGATCATAAGTTAGTCCAGAACATCCTCCTCCTTTAACTGCTACTTTTAATGCAAAGGATTCAAGACCATCTCTTTCAGCAAAAGATTTTACTTTTTCTGCAGCCTTAGGTGTTATTTCAATTGTATTTACGGGTACTTGATTCATAGTTGTATTATAATTTTATTATACATTACTTTATATCTCTAATATTAGTTAAACTATACTTATAAAAGGAAAATAATGGTTAAAATTTACACAAAAAATGGGGATAAAGGGAATACAAGCCTATTTATGGGTGGAACTATATCAAAAAGTGACATCAGGGTTGATGCCTATGGGACAGTAGATGAGGTTGTCTCAACTTTGGGCTTTGCAAAAACTCAATGCAAAGAGTCAGAAGTTTTGAAAATTCTTGATAAACTTCAATATTCTCTTTTCAAAATTGGAGCTGAATTATCTGTTAACAAGGATAAATCTGTAAAAAAACCTAAAGACATAATAAATACAATTAGCAAAAAAAATATTACTGAACTTGAAAAAAATATTGATTCAATTTTAAAAAAAATAGATATTGGTAATGAATTTATAATGCCTGGAACCTCTTCAGAGTCTGCCTCATTAGATATGGCTAGAACAGTTATTCGAAAGCTAGAAAAATCAATTGTAAAACTTAATGAAGAAATAGGAATAGAAAATCAAAATATTATTATTTATATCAACAGGATGAGTGACTTATTATTTGTTTTAGCTAGGCTTGAAGACAGGAAAAAAAATACAAAAAAAATAAGAGGGATAAGAAAAACAAAAAAATGACAAATAATCCTAAAATTGGAATTATAAATCATAATTTTGCTAACTTACACAGTGTAAAAAAAGCACTTGATTATTTAAATTGCCCAAACAAAATCATAAATAATCCTAACGATATATCTAAAGAGATTGATGGTATAATTCTTCCTGGAGTAGGCGCATTTGATGCAGCAATAGACTCTCTTCAAAAATCAAAATTTATAGATCCAATAAAATATATTGTTAGTACTGGAACCCCAATACTTGGAGTATGCTTGGGAATGCAACTATTATTCACGAATTCAGAAGAAGGCGAATTAAAGGGTCTTGATTTAATTAAAGGAAATGTAACAGAAATTATAAAAAAAGATAAAGATATGAAAATTCCTCACATGGGATGGAATTCTATAAAAATAAAATCTAACTCAATTTTGTTTAATAATATTAAAGTAGAAGAATATTTCTACTTTGTTCATGGGTACAAATGCGAACCTAAAGATAAATCTATAATTACCTCTTCAGTAACATATGGTGATGAGATATGCTCATCAATTGAATATGAAAATATATTTGCAACTCAATTTCACCCTGAAAAAAGTGGAGAAATAGGCTTGGAAATATATAAAAACTTTATTTCAAGAGTTTTAGAAAAATGAATTTAATACCAGCAATAGATTTAATAGATGGCGAAGTTGTGAGGTTGTTTAAAGGAGATTATGCAAAAAAAACTGTATATGACATTGATCCTATTGAATTAACTGAACAATGGGATGAAATAGGAATAAAAAGAATACATATAGTTGATTTACAAGGAGCTAAAACAGGAAATCAAAAAAATTTAGAAACAATAAAAAGCATAATAAAATTTACAAATTTAAAAATTCAGATAGGAGGAGGAATAAGGGATCTTTCTATATGCAAAAAAATGATGGACCTAGGTGTATCAAAAGTAATATTTGGCACAGCCGCTATAGAATCTCCAATAGAAGTAGAGAAATCTTTAAAAGAGTACGGGCATGAGAGAATAATTGTTGGGGTAGACATTAAAAAAAATAAAATTAGAACTAATGGATGGGAAAAAGAATCTTCACTAAGTCCAGAAAAACTAATCAATAATATGAATAAAATTGGAATAAAAGAATTTATGTTTACAGATGTAGAAAAAGATGGGACACTTTCAAATCCTGATTTTTCTTTCTTAAAAAATTTATTTGATAAAGCTGGAAATAGAACTATAGTTGCAGGTGGAATATCAAAAATTGATCATATTAGAAAACTAAAGAATTATGGAATCAAAAATGTAGTGATTGGGAAAGCAATTTACGAAGGCCAAATTAATCTCAGGGTTGCTTTACAAAATGTTTAGGAGATAAATGTTTACAAAAAGAATAATTCCCTGCCTTGATATAGATAAAGGAAGGGTTGTTAAAGGAAAAAGTTTTATTAACTTAAAAGATGCGGGGGACCCAAAAACTTTATCTAAATTCTATAATGACGAGGGCGCAGATGAATTAGTATTTTTAGATATCACAGCTAGTCATGAAAATAGAAAAACAATTATTGATGTAGTTGAAAAAGTATCCTCAGAAGTTTTTATACCACTCACAGTTGGAGGCGGCATAAGAAATATAAGCAACATATCTGAATTACTGTATGCAGGAGCAGATAAAGTTTCAATAAATACTGCAGCAATAGAAAATCCAGATTTGATTCAAGATTCTGCAAGTAAATTTGGATCGCAATGTATTGTTGTTGCGATTGATGCAAAAAGGGTTAAATCCAGTTGGAATGTTTTTACATATGGAGGTAGAAATGATACAGGCCTAGATGTTATTGAGTGGGCTAAAAAGTGTGTTGATTATGGTGCTGGAGAAATTCTATTAACTAGCATGGATATGGATGGAAATAAAAAGGGTTACGATGTGGAACTTCTTTACGAGGTTTCAAGTAAAGTAAGTGTTCCTGTTATTGCAAGTGGTGGAGCTGGAAAAATTGAGGATCTATATGATGCAATTATTATTGGCTCGTCTGATGCAGTTTTAGCAGCTTCAATATTCCATTATGGCGAAATTAGCATTAAAGAAGTTAAGCAATTTTTTAAGTCCAAGGGGATTCCGGTAAGATTATAATATGAGTGATTCAGATTTCAGCTTAATACCTGCAATAATTCAAGATATTAAAACTAAAGAAGTATTAATGCTTGGCTACATGAATAATGAGGCATTAAAAAAGACATTAGAGGGCCCTAATGTTTGGTTTTATAGTCGATCAAGAAAGAAACTGTGGGAAAAAGGTGAAACAAGTGGAAACCATCTAATTGTTAAAAAAATAACTACAGATTGCGATAAAGATACTTTAATTATTCAAGCAGAACCTTCAGGGCCTTCTTGTCATACGGGTAAAAATTCCTGTTTCCATCAATCAGAATTAAAAAAATTAGTTTGGCAGAATCCTAATATTTTTTCTGACATATTTAATATTATTGAAGATAGAAAAAATAATCCTAAAGAAAAATCATATGTTTCAAGTCTTATATCTAAAGGAAATGATCATATTTCTCAAAAAGTAATTGAGGAATTATGCGAAACTATTGTTGAATTCAATTCTGATAATAAAGAAAGGATGATTGAAGAAACAGCAGACTTAATATTTCACATATTCGCATTAATGTCCTCTAAATCAATAAATCTTAATGATATAGAAACTGAATTTAAAAAAAGGAAAAAGCATTAATTTTCATTAAGCTTAACAGCATACTCCATGCTTTCTATTGCAACTTCTAATTGAGATTCGTCTGGTTCCTTAGTAGTTAATTTTTGAATTAGCATTCCAGGACCATTTAATAAATTCTTCACTAACTTAAACCTGCTCCTACTTCCAATTTTTAATAATTCATAACTTATGCCTGCAATTATTGGCACTAGAATTATTCTAAGTAATACAAAAAATATTAAGTTATCTCTTGGAAAAAGCATAAATACTATTATGCTTACCATAACAACCAGCAATATAAAAGAAGTTCCACATCTTGGATGCTCTTTGGTAAAATTTTTTAAGTTTGATTTACTAAGATTAGCCCCAGCCTCATGAGTCCATACTGCCATATGTTCTGCTCCATGATATTGAAAAACTCTTCTTATATCCTTAGAAAGGCCGATTAGGTATATATAACCTATTACAAATATTAACCTGATTAACCCTTCTAAAAGTGACACTAATAAATTATTAAAACCTAGATAATGAAAACCCCTTGAAACCAATGCAGGGGTAACAAAAAATATTCCTATAGCAATAATTAAAGATAATGAAATTACAATTGCTAAGTTTATTCCTTCTGAATTTTTCTCTGAGTCTATTTCTCCTTCAGCAATGTTTGCAGAAAAATTTAATGCTCTTGTGCCTACAACTAGACTATCAGCTAAATTTAAAATACCTCTTAAAATAGGGATTTTTAGTAATGATCTATTATAAAATCTACTAAATTGAATTTGTTCTTTTATAATTTCACCGTCAGGATTTCTTACTGCTAATACAGCAGCCTTTTTTCCTCTAATCATTACGCCTTCGATTAAGGCTTGGCCTCCATAAGAAATTTGGGAATCTTTTTTGTTTGAATCAGACAACTTTTTGTTATTTTACGCCGTATCTTCTTCTCATTCTTTCAACCCTACCTTCGGTATCAACAATTCTCTGCTCACCTGTGTAAAAAGGATGACATTTACTACATATCTCAACTTTGATTTCACTTTGAGTAGCCCCAACTGTATAAGTGGTTCCACAAATACAAGAAACAGTTGCATCAAAATATTCTGGATGAATTTCTTTCTTCATTCTGCTAACACATTTACTCGTTTTTGTGCTCGGGCATGAAAATCAAACATAACTTTTCCATCAATTAACGCAAAAAGAGTGTGGTCTCTACCTATTCCTACATTTATTCCAGGCTTAACTCTAGTTCCTCTTTGCCTAACTAAAATAGATCCTGCGGATACCTCAGTTCCAGCATAAGCTTTGACACCTAGTCTTTTACCAGCGCTGTCTCGTCCATTTTTTGAAGTACCTCCACCTTTTTTATGAGCCATCTTTTTCTCCTTTAGTTTTTTTTGTAGCAGTCTTTTTGTTATCAGTAGAAGATTTACCTAAATCTTTTATAACTACAGACGTTAAATTCTGCCTATGCCCTATCCGAACAGTATGCCTAGTTTTATTTTTGTATCTAATTCCTTTTACCTTAGGACCTTTATATTGGTCTTCAATCTCACCGATAACCTTTGAATTTTTAACAACAGGTTTTCCAATAACTACTTTTCCAGATAATGAAGTCATTAATACGTCATCAAAAGTAATTTTTTCCCCTGGCTTTCCTTCTAATTTCTCAACACTTATTTTAGCACCTTGCTCTACAAGGTACTGTTTTCCGCCAGTTTTTATTACAGCATAATCATTCATAATATTTTCCTAGATTAAATTAACTACCGAATTTTACATTTCTATCTAATGTAGGTCAATAAGCTTAATGTATTTATAAATCATAAAAATTAGATTTATGCCAAAGAAGTGGAGAAGAATCATTTGAATTAACTTTGATTATATTTGCAGCAAATAAAGTATGATCAGATACAGATGTCATAAAATCTAATTCACAGCTAAATTGAATTAACGAATTCTTAATAACATGAATTCCTTTGCCCATTAGAACTAAATCAAATTTATCAGGGAGTTTTTCTTTGATATTCCTACTAAAGAACTCTCCATATTCTTTCTGATCACTATTAAGAACAGACAAACCAAATTTCCGATCTTTAACAATTAAATCATGGCTTTTAGCACTTTTTGATATAGAAACAAGAAGGGAAGGTTTTTTAATAGATAAAGAAAAGAAACTATTTATAGTTATTCCGTGTATATCTCCATTAGCCTCCAATGTGGTCAATACTGCAACTCCTGTAGGGATTTTTCCCCATGACACCTTTAAGTTTTCTTCAAATGAAGTCACTTCTTACTCTTTTTATTGTTATCTCCTTTTTGAGGTTCTTCTTCCTTTATGTTTGAATCTGAAGACACAGCACGAATAGCAGAAATTTTATCTCCTGGCTGCAATTTCATAAGAGTTGATCCCTGAGTAGACCTTCCATAAATACTAATCTCATCCATTGGTATTTCTTGAACTACAGCCTTCTCAGTTAGAAGATAAACACTATCAGAAACTCCTGATTCTCTATCAAGCTTAACAGCTTGAGCGTCAGCAACTTTTCCATTTTTGGAAGTGATTTTCATAGTTATCAAGCCTTTGCCAGGTTGTTTTTGGACTTTAAAATGCTCCATCTTAGATAGTTTTCCAAAACCTTTTTGGCTAGCAACCAAAATATAACTATTTGGATCTTTAGATGTAAGAACCATTGCAACTACTTTTTGTTTAGGGTCTAATTTCATGCCTGTGACACCTCCAGCAATTCTGCCTTGAGGTCTAACACTTTCAACAGGGAATCTAATTTGTTTTCCTGCATCTGAAACCATTACTATATCTGGATAAATTTTAACAGCTGTCTCTTTGCCTTTATTGTCTACAACACTATAGTATTTTCTTCCGCCTTCTTTCTTAAGAATATTTGCATCTTTCTTGTCTGACGTAGGATCAATTAAATCTTTATCAATTTCCGCGGTATCAATTTCTGTTAATGAATCTAGCGCGTAAGAAACTCCTCTGTCAGGATTTTTCTTATTCACAACTAGTTTAATTATATTGTTCTTTTCGGCTTCAATCAGAGGTAAAGCTAGAGCAACCGATACTAGTTCATCATCCGACTTTAATTTAAATGAATGCAAGCCAGATTTTCTCAGATTTTTAAATTTGGAGATATCCATGGTTTTTATTCGACCATTCTTAGTAGCCATTACTATATATGACTCTAACTTTTGATTTATTTCAGGAACAGTTAAGATTGCATTCACTTTTTCTCTAGCTTCTAAAGCAACTATATTATGTACAGGAGTTCCTCTACTATTTCTACTCTGATTAGCGGGGAGATCGAAAACTCTTGAAGAAAATACCCTTCCTCGGTCTGTAAATAGAAGTATAGTGTCGTGGGTATCAGCAATCTGCATGTATGGTGTTACGTCATCCTCCTTAGTCATTTTTTGACCCTTGACCCCCTTTCCTCCTCTATGTTGACGCCTAAAGGTATCACTCTTAACTCTTTTAAGGTAACCATTCCTGCTAAGTGTTACAACAGACTCTTCATGAGGCTCAACATCTTCCCTATTCCATTGGCCTAGCTCTTCTTTATGAAGTTTAGTAAGTCTTTTATCTCCATATTTATCTTTTAATTCATTGGTTTCTTGCTTAATTACTTCAAATATTTTCTCTCTGCTACCTAGCAGTTCATTTAAATTTTTGATTAAATCTTTCAGTTCATTGTATTCAGATTCAATTTTCTCTGTTTCTAGAGCTGCTATTCTTCTTAATTGCATATCTAATACAGCCTGAGCTTGAATCTCACTCATTGAAAATTTTGACATTAAGGCTTCTCTAGCCTCTTCAACAGGACCAGCCGATTTAATAGTTTCAATTACTTCATCAATATTTTGAAGAGCTATTCTTAGCCCCTCTAAAATATGAATTCTACTTTGAGCTTTTCTTAATTCAAATTCTGCACGTTTAGTAACTATTTCAACTCTAAAATCAACATAATATTTAAGAATTTGTTTTAAATTAAGTACTCTTGGAGAGCCATCTACAAGAGCAACCATATTTATAGAAAATGATGATCTTAATGGGGTCTGCTTATAAAGATTGTTAAGAACTACAAATTCACTTGCTCCTCTTTTTAGTTCAACTACTAGCCTTGTCCCTTTTCTATCGGATTCATCTCTTACTTCAGAAATACCCTCAATTTTTTTTGTTTTTAATAGTTCAGCTATTCTTATAACCAAATTTGCTTTATTTACCTGATATGGAAGTTCATTAAAAACAAGTCTTATTCTATCTTCTTGTTTATTCATAAACTCGACCTTATGATCAGCCTGAATCATCACTCTACCTCTTCCAGTAGCATATGCTGCCCTTACGCCATCAGTACCCCATATATGAGCACCAGTGGGGAAGTCTGGAGCTTTAATATGTTCCATTAGATCTTCAACAGAACATTCGGGGTTATCAACTACTTCAATTATAGCATCACAAACCTCACTCAAATTATGAGGTGCCATATTTGTTGCCATTCCCACAGCGATTCCTTGAACTCCATTAACAAGTAAATTAGGTAACCTGGCAGGCAATGTGCTTGGTTCTTGAATAGAAGCATCAAAGTTATCATTCCATGGAACTGTTTCTTTTTCTATATCCGAAAGCATTGCGTCAGAAATTGGCTGTAATTTTGCCTCTGTATATCTCATTGCAGCTGCAGAATCACCATCAGTTGATCCAAAATTTCCTTGGCCCTCAACAAGCATGTACCTCATAGACCAAGATTGAGCCATCCTTACCATTGCTTCATAAATAGCTGAATCACCGTGAGGATGATATTTACCCATAACCTCTCCAACAAGTCTTGCACTTTTCTTAAAAGAAGAATTAGCTCTCATGCCTGTGTCATACATTGAATATAAAATTCTTCTTTGAACGGGTTTTAAGCCATCTCTTACATCTGGCAATGCCCTTGACACTATGACGCTCATAGCATAATCAAGATAGGAATTAGACATTTCTTCTTCTATTCCAATAAGTCTTATATTGTCTCTCTCAGGAAGTACCATAAATACATTAGATTGTTACTAGATTTTATATTAAAAATCCCCCAAATAAATTACAATTATTTATTCGGAAATCCAACTTAAAATATTTTCGAAACCAGAAGGTGCTTTTTCTTCAGAAAAAATAGGCCATATAGTACCAATAATTTCCCATTCTCCAACCATTTCCAAAGCTTCTATAGAGCCATTGCCAGCATTAATTCCAGATAGTAAAAAATTATTTGGCAAAAATTTTATTGGAACCTCCCAATTTAAATTATATTTAGTATTCAAAGGTCCAGCCCCACCAATTATTTCAGCCAATTTAGAACCTAATGCTAAGAATGACGATGTTGATCCTTCAAATTTCCTAGATTTGCACTCTTTATTATTAAAATAACTGATCATAGATATAATCCCTTGTTCAGTAAAAAGGGTTTTTAAATTATATTTTTTTGCATGTTTTAAATAAATTGATAAATCATTTAAAGGCACTTTGGCAGGTATTATTAATCCACTTAAATCATTAGGAATATCTTCTATATGAGTGGCTAAAATAAATTTTGAATTTATAGAATATGAATAAAATTTATCTTTTATACTATTAAATATTTTTTGATCATTGGATAAAACTAATACTTTCATTTGTTTAATTAGGTATATTCTCAACACCAAACCAATTGTCTTGGTTCTTATTTACATGAAGACTTTGTTTTATAGCGAGATCCAAAATTTCTAATTCGGAAATGGGTTGCCTAATATCATTTTCATAAACAAGAGGATAATATCCTAGGGGCTTTTGATTAAAAACTAAATAGTAATCATGATTATTGTTTAGAAATGAATAAGATTCAGAATTTTTTATTTCAAAGTTAAATAAAATACCCATAACTGTATTTATATTTATTAATTGAGATAGAGCGTTAAATACAGTGAATGTTGTGGAAACTAGATCACTAAAATTATCATCTTCCAAAATAACCCAAGTTACTTCACCTGGCTCATTTATTAATTTAAATTTAGTGTTTGTGCCTTGATCTCCCTCAGAAATAATTTTTTTTAATTCCTTTTTTGAAAACTCTTCAATTAGATTCTGATTATCCCAGCACATAATCTTGGAATGCCTAAAAAAATTAATCCAATCAAAACCATTTTCAAACCTTTGAATAGATGACATACAATTCCATAAATCTATCTGTGAGTCCTTCTTGAATAATCTAGAAAACAATTAAAGGTCGCCTAACTGTTTTTGCAGATCTTTTAATTTTCTTATCCTGTCATTTACAGGAGGATGGGTGGACATTAATTTAGAAATATCATTGCCACTCAATGCAGGAATAATCATAAAAGCATTAGCGGTTTTAAATTGCCTTAAGTCTTGACTTGGAACTTTTATTGAGGACATTGAAATCTTCTCTAACGCTGATGCAAGATGGATTGGAGTTCCAGTTAAACTTGCCCCGGTATGGTCAGCACCATATTCTCTATACCTCGTAAGAGATAGAACAAGTAGCTGTCCAAGAAAATAAACAATCATAGTTACAATATATAATAGGAAAATTGCCTGCCCTGCCCCATTATTTTCTCTGCTCCTTCCAAGTCCACCAAAAAGCATATTCCAAAAGAACATTTGCATCAAAAAACTAGAAAGGGTAACAAAGAAATTAGCTATAGCAAGAACTTTGACGTCTCCATTAACTATATGAGCTATTTCATGAGCGATTACAGCTTTTAACTCATTGTCATTTAATTTTTCTCTTAATCCTTTTGTTACAGCTACTAAGGAATTCTTTGGATTTCTTCCTGTAGCAAAAGCATTTGGTATATCTGATTTCATATAAGCTATTTTTGGTGGATTTATTCCAGCTAGCAAAGATACCTCATCAACAATTTGAAACAACCTTTCATCATCTTGTCTTTCAATTAATTTAGCTCCTGAAGACCATAGAACCATTTTATCTGACATAAAATATTGAACAGATCCGAAAATTATTACAATGAAAGCAATAAAACCAAATCGAACACCAAAAGCATTTAGTATAAGCATAAAAAATGCATACAATATTCCAAGTAAGAACCAAGTAAAATACATTCTAGATACTAATTTGCTGTCCCTGTTTAATTTAACTTTCATAAAATAATCTAAATCATAGTTTATATATAGTATTTATTATATTCTGTTTTACTGTTTAAATAAATAAAAAGGGAGTAATTTGATATCTAATTTCGAATATAAAAATTTCTGTATTTTAGTTGCTGAAGAAGCAGGAAAATTTGTAATGAATTATTTTGATAAAGATTTTGAAGTATTCTCAAAGGATACAAAAAATAATCTAGTGACAGAGGTTGATAAAGGATGCCAAGAACTAATAAAAAATAAAATTTCTAATAGATTTCCTGATCATTCTATTATAGGGGAAGAAGACGGAGATTCTAGTATAAGTAATATTAGTGAATTCACATGGGTAGTAGACCCTATTGATGGAACAACAAATTTTGCTAATGGCTTACCAAATTTTTCTATTTCTATAGGGCTATTAAAAAATTCCGAACCCATAGCTGGATCTATATGGATACCTTGGCCTAATGAAAACAGATGTTTAATTTTTTCAACAGCCAAAGACGAGGGTTCCTGGATTGATAATAGAAAAATAGATATAAATAATCCGCAGTTTTCTTTAGGGGAGGGAGCTATCTCTTCTTACTCGTCCTTTAGTCCAATATTTGGAAATAAATCTAGAAAAATTAAACCTATGAATATTAGGTTAAGAGGTGATAAAAGAGTAATAGGTAGTGTAGCTTATGAAATGGCAATGTTAACAAAAGGTGTGATTAGTTTTGCACTTTTAGGGCCAGCATTTATTTGGGACTTCGGAGCAGGATTATTATTAATTAAAGAAGCAGGGGGTGTTGTATTAGAACTAGATAATAATTATGAACCTAAATCAGAATTCACTTCCTTTCTAAATACAAATTATCAGAAAGATGAAGAAACATTCGAAAAATTAAAAAATTGGACCGGAAAGTTTATTGCAGGCAATCCAGATATTATGAAATTAAATAATCATGAGAAATTCGTGTAAGAAACCCATGGCATGTTATATTTATCTCTTACAATTTAAAAGGAAATGAATTGAATATAGAATTATACGATACAACTCTTAGAGATGGTGCCCAACAATCAGGGATTTCATTATCACTAAAAGATAAGATAAATATTACTCTCCTGTCTCGTTGTTTAAGATAAGATATTGTC
>Ga0111541_10000448_pt1 | contig 13364 bp, 16 predicted proteins | sample Knorr_S7_td_DCM__FD_83039 | JGI IMG/M metagenome (GOLD analysis project Ga0111541, IMG submission 83039) | Marine microbial communities from Southern Atlantic Ocean transect - Knorr_S7_td_DCM_ad_131m_LV_B (version 2) (version 2) | ecosystem: Environmental > Aquatic > Marine > Oceanic | place...
ACGATTTAAGCGCCGACCAGCGGACCAGACTTGAGACCTGGTATGCGAAGGCCTACAAAGACGACAACCTTTTTCGTACGCTGGCTAACGACGATCTAACGCTAGACATGTTTCTTGGTTGGGTCGGCCTCATGTACGGGGGTGAATCAGGCCTTGACCGCCAAATGATTGAACTTTGCCGAATTCGAATGGCAAATGTGAATGAGTGCTTCCATTGAAGCATGGTTAAAAGCGCATCGTTGGTGCGTGCTGGCCTTACCGATGAGATGGTCGCTCAGCTTGCAGATTATGAAAATTCTGACTTGCCTGAAGCTTGGAAAGCCGCTGTGCAGTTCAGCGAACATCTTTCAGGGTCACCTAAGGGACCCATACCTGCGGAGCTTCATGAACGCTTGCGCGAGAGTTTTTCTGAAGTTGAAATTCTTCGGCTTGGCGCACTTCTCGCAGTCGGGAGCGGTTGGCAACGAATGATTGAAGCCTTCGGTATACGACCTGACCACTACGAAAATGGCCAAAACGGACCGTGGGTCGATTAAGCGTCAGGATGTCCGCCTCACCCTTAGTGGTGAGGGTCCAAAGGCACTTGCGGATCTAGTGGGCAAGACCGCGCAGGAAGGCGCTGAAGCTAACCAAATTGTTCACTTGGAACAGGGGTATGACCCGACCGCCTGGAGACTGCAGGTAACCAACGAACTAGCCGGCGCCACCGGCACCCTTCACGGTGGCTGCGGCCTTGCAGCGGCTGCTGCTGCTCTGGAGAGAACGACAGGTCGACGTTTGTCCTACATATCTGGACAGTTTCTGGCCAGGGCTACGGTTGGTGCTGAAGTCGATATCGAAGTAATCGAACTAGCGGTAGGGAACAGAATCACACAAGCAGCGGCGACTTGCAGCCATGGCGAAAACATCGTGTTTCGCGCCGCGGCGGCCCTAGGAGGTCACGATCTCCAGGTTGATCGACAATGGCCAACCGCACCCGAGGTCCCCGCTCCGGAGGATTGCGATAAACGCGGCCCTACCTCACAGAGTGGTCGCTCGTTCAATGACTTTGCGGATATCCGACTAGCGGGTCAGGAACCCGGGGAAAGCGACGTTTACTACTGGGCTCGACTCGATGGCAACCTAGCTTCGTCAACGCAAGGGCTGATTGCGCTAGCCGATCTACTCCCCAGTGGTATGAGAGTCAGTCTTGATAAGGGCTTTCGCGGGTCGAGCCTCGACCACTCAGTCCGGCTCCTAGCCCAAGAGATAAGCAGCTGGGTGCTTATCTGCATTCGGTCAGCTGCTATTGAGAACAGCGTCGGGCATGGAAGTGCAGAGATTTATTCCCAAACGGGAACCCTGTTGGCGCTAGCGACTCAGTCGTTCGCAATATCGTCAATTACAGGTTCCCTCGACCGCTAAACCGTTGACCCAGGAGGTTCAAATGAGTGCATACGTAGTATTCCAAGGGGAGATCAACGACGCAGAACAATACGACCAGTACAAGCCTCTTGCCGCAGAGTCAGTCGAAAAACACGGAGGGTCCTATCTAATTAGGGGAGGAGACTGGATGGCATTGGAAGGAGACGCTCCTCCGACGCGGAACGTCGTCATTGAATTTCCCTCAATGGAGGCAGCACACGCTTGGTACACGAGCGCCCAATATTCCGCTGCCCGCCCCTTACGTCAAGAGGCGAGCACAGGGTCGCTGTTCATAATCGAAGGATGAACCGTCGATCGTTCAGCCTCGCCCAACCAGAGGCATTCCGTTCGCCATTATGGTCATTTGTAGAATATTGGTATCTGCAGGCAGCTCTGCCATTAGGGCCACTGCCTCTCCCACGTCTTCGACCTTCATGGTCGCCTCGGCAGCGGTCTCTCCGTTGGCTTGGAGCACCCCTGAGCTCATTTGCGCTGTAAGCGGGGTCGCAGCGTTACCTATATCGATCTGCCCTACGGTTATCCCTAAATCACGGCCCTCCAGCGAGAGCGCTTTGGTTAACCCAGTTATGGCGTGTTTAGTGGCGGTGTAGGGAGCGGAAAATGGGCGAGGAGTTTGAGCCGAAACTGACCCATTGTTGATTATGCGACCACCGGGTGGCGTCTGGGTCTTCATCTGTCGAAAGGCCGCACGCGCACATAGCCAAGACCCAGTCAGATTGATATCGACGACTGAGCGCCATTGCTCTACTGATAATTCGTCTATGGGAACAGGAGGAGCGCCAATTCCGGCATTGTTGAAGAGGAGATCAACTCGGCCGAAGGCGTCTACTGTGGCACCAAATAGCCGTTCGACGTCTTGCGGATCTGAGACATCAGCGTCGATCGTCTGGACCGGACCAACAATGCGCTGCGAGGCCTCCTCCAGGGGCTCTGGCCGCCTACCGCACAGCATTATTAACCAACCGCGTCTGCTTAAAGCGAACGCGGCTGCAGCTCCCACTCCTGTTCCGCCGCCGGTAATGATCGCCACGTTCTCATTCTCGTTAGTGCCCAAAATGTCCCCTTATCTCTGGTTCTGAAGTCGGGCCCATTCGTCGCGTAGCCCGACTGTGCGATGGAAGTGGTCCTCGGACATAGGGTCCGCAGCGAAATAGCCGATACGTTCGAACTGAACAACCTCGTTGGGTTCGACATCCGACAATGATTGTTCCAGTTTGCAGTCACGAAGGATCTCAACAGAATCCGGGTCTAAATCATCGATCGGGTCACCTGTTGTCTCGCCAGGAATCTTTTCTTTGAACAACCGTTCGTACAAGGCGACCGAGCCATCTATTGCGTGGCCTGCATCTACCCAGTGAATAGTTGATTTAACCTTGCGCCCATCGGGGGCTGAGCCACCCGCTGTTTGAGGGTCATAGGTGCAGTGAACTTCAAGCGGATTGCCTTCTTCGTCACATATGGCGCCAGTGCAAGTCACCAGGTAGCCGCCCCGGAGGCGCACTTCGGTCCCCGGTGAGAGTCTGAAATATTTTGGCGGTGGCTCCATGCGGAAGTCGTCCTGCTCAATCCACAACTCGCGGCTAAAGGGGACCTGCCTCGTTCCGTCCTCCTCCTCCTCGGGATTGTTCACCAGCGTGCGCATTTCTATGACTGGTTCGCCGTGCTCATCTTCAGGCCAGTTAGTGATGACTAGTTTAAGAGGACGTAATACCGCCATTCGACGTTGAGCGGTTTGGTTGAGTTCAGTGCGGACAAACGACTCAAGCAACTCAATGTCATGTCGCGAATTGGTGCGGGATACTCCAATGAACGAGCAGAATTCTCGGATCGCGCTCGCCGGGTATCCACGACGTCTAAGAGCACGCAGAGTCGGTAGCCGGGGGTCATCCCAGGCACTGACATGGCCGTCGTCAACGAGCTGTTTGAGGCGACGTTTGGATGTAACGGTGTAGGTAAGTTCTAGTCGCGCGAACTCGGTTTGATAGGGGGCCTCACCCTCTAGGGGGAGTTGCTGTAAATACCACTCGTACAGGGCCCGGTTATCTGAAAATTCAAGACTGCACAGCGAATGCGTCACCCCTTCGATCGCGTCGCCTTGTCCATGTGCCCAGTCGTAGCTCGGATAAATTTTCCATGTGTCTCCGGTTCGATAGTGATGGTCGTATCGAATCCTGTACATGACCGGATCTCGAAGCTGCATATTCTCGTGTTGCATGTCGATCTTTGCACGAAGGACGCATGAACCTTCTGGGTGCAGCCCGTCTCTCATTTCCCGAAACAGCGCAAGATTTTCGTCGGGAGCCCTATCTCTGTAAGGGCTCTCAATGCCCGGTTGTCCAAATCCACCGCGCTGTTCGGCAATCTCTTCAGCAGTCTGGGCATCGACGTAGGCAAGGCCTTGCAAGATTAGAAGCTCAGCCCATTCGTACAGCTGCTCGAAGTAATCAGAAGAGTAGTTAATGGAAGCTGGGTTGTAGCCGAGCCATTGGACATCCTCAACAATTGCATCGACGTAACGTTGGTCTTCAGTGGTTGGGTTGGTGTCATCGAAGCGCAGCATGCATATGCCGCCGTTCTCTTGCGCAATTGAGAAGTCGAGCACGATTGCCTTTGCATGGCCGATGTGTAGATATCCATTAGGTTCTGGGGGAAACCTGGTTTGGACACTTCGGTTGAAGCGGCGATTCTCAAGGTCTTCTGACACAAGTTCTCGCACGAAATCAGAGCGCTTTGGATCCTCAGCCTCACTTGGGTTAAGTGAATTTTGGGTCAAGTCGGTCACCGCTCGTCTCGAAAACTGAACCTAAGTTACCGTCAATATTGGGTCGGGGAAGGATCTAATTTACCTAAATGTGCCGGTGGCCAGCGCCCGGGTACCGCTTCGCTCCCAATTAAATATTGAGCTATCGCCTCCAGGGTGCTCAGTGTGTCTGCCAGCGTTGTTTCGTCCATGACGGCGCAGAGCTCGAGACAGCCCCGGTCCGTGTTCCCTTCAATTAGTTTGCGCTGCGCGCGCCCAAAGTCGGTATAAGCCAGCGAAGAATCAAGCCATTCTCGCTCATACAGGAGCTCTGCTTCCTTGGCCCATTCGTCCTTTGTCCACCCTCGAATCTTTTGAATTACTTCAGGGGTTCCTCTTCCGTCTGCGACCATCAGGAGGTGGCATCCCAGCCCGGAGATACCAGCGTCACGTAACGCTTGGTTGTGGGCATCGAAGCGGTATTCCCTTAGTAGGGTGCTCGCGTGCCACAGTCCTAGTAATGGGGTGTGAGGCCATGGCTGTGTTGCCCATGCGCCAAAGAGGGGCTTTCCTTCAGAATCGAGGGCGGTGAGAGTAGGCCTCAGAGCGTCAACGAGGGTATCCAAAGCCTCGTCGAAGGTGTAACCGTTGAAGATTCGACGCAGAGCGACTTCGAGGAGTTCAAGCTGCTTGGTTCGTGTCTGTTCAGGGGCGAGGATCTCCCAACAGCTAGGCACCGCCCGTTCGACCATTCTCGGAGCAAAGTTGTAGAAGACATCCGTTACCTCCGCAGATGATGCCCGACCAAGTGGAGCGGAACGATAAGCGAAGTATGCGTGCCACCATCCCTTGTAACCCAACTCCGTGAATTGAGTGATTTCCTCCGCGTAATAGCTACAGGAATGAAGTGGTTCTGCTGCGCGCGCGAAGCGTCGGACAACAGCTGTTTCCGAAGTTGACATCCAGATTCAACCCTGAGCCGCTTGTTTTCGCAGGCCGCGCCTGAAGTCCTCTGTTACCGAAACCCTATCGACTTGAAGTTGGTCGTTGTATGTCTCCCATATTTGACCATTCTTTGATTCCATCGAAAGCAAAATCACAGCGCCCTCGTCGCCACCCCCCTCGATGTGGGCCTCGTCCCCACTGTGAGTTGAGTAGCTGCCTGCGGGCCGCCGATCTGTGAGCTTTGAAGGGTCGTCGATCTCATAAATTAGGTGTTCCCCTTCCAGAACTAAGGTCTGTACGGGACCTATGTGGCGGTGTGGAATGCACTGCACGCCGGGCTCAAACATCATCAGCAATTGAACGAAGCGATCATCGGGATCAACTTCCAGAACGTTGTAATACAAACCGGGAAAGCCCGGGAACTGAATCCAGTTGACGCTAGATGAGATTGTTTGAGAGGCCATAATGATTCCCTGCTGTATCGACTTGGTCCCGGTGGCAACTATCTTATTCTTTGACTTGAGGCAGGGGCTCCTTAGGCAGGCCTAGCGCCCTCTCAGCGAGGATGTTCTTCTGTATTTCGTCGGTGCCACCGGCGATCGATTGAGCTGGTGTTGAGATGAGCACCTCTGCGAGGAGCTCATGGGGCGACACGCTGCTGCCGCTTAGAACGCCTGCCGTTCCGAGGATCGCAGAGTGTGCTGCGGCGCTTTTCCGAGCCGTGATACTCATGTTGAGTTTGGCAACCGACCCTTCGGGGCCTGGTGTGCGGCCAGCTGAACGCGCAGCAGCTGCTCGCTGTGTTGTCCAACGGGACGTCCGTTGAAGTTCTTCAATTCCGGCGGCTAGTTGGCGTATGCGTGGGATCTGAGATTTGCCGAGAAGACGGGCTTGCGAACCAACCAGACGTGGCCGGCCAGCTCGTTGTGGGTACCAGCTATATGTGGCGAAGTACTCTTCGGCCTCAGCTTTCGCCGCCTGAACCAAGGGGCTCCCGCTTGAAGGGAACTTCGGGCGAGGTGTAGCCACGGCACTGCGTTCGTGGGCCAGAGTGGTCAACGCCACTCGCCAGCCCTCGCCTTCGGACGCGATCAGATTTTCATGTGGTAGGCGCGCTTCGTTAAGGAACACTTCGTTGAATGACGAATGCCCATTCATTTGGTGAAGGGGCCGCACCTCGACTGCTGACTGTCGCATGGGGAGCAGGAAGAACGATATTCCCTGATGTTTGGCGGCGGCGAAATCTGTCCGCGCAAGCAAAATGCCGTAGTCGGCGCTTTGCGCACCGGAGTTCCACACTTTCTGCCCAGAGATCACCCACTCGTCGCCGTCGCGCTCTGCCCGCGTTGAGAGGCTCGCCAAATCAGATCCAGCTCCGGGCTCACTAAAGAGCTGACACCATTTGTGTTGGCCCGTCAGGATTGGAAGGAGAAATCGCTGCAATTGGTGTTCTGTTGCCCACTCCAACAAGGTGGGTGCTACCAGGTACATGCTCACGCCTGACGCCATTCCGACAGCCCCCGCCTCGTAGAGGGCTTGTCGGCTTACATTCTCACTAGATGTCGGCAGATCCCGACCAAACCACTGTGACGGCCAAGACGGCTTGCCCCACCCGCTCTGGGCCAACTGCGTACGCCAAGACACCAGTTCGCCGGAGGGGTCCCAGTGATCCTTAACCCATTGACGCATTTCGTCCGCATCGTTTTCAACGAAATCCATGTCACCAGCCGTTGAAATGTACGAAGTCTTCAGATGGCTTTCTCCGGCCAGCCTTGAAATCGGTCCCGAGCGTGTGAGCGACCGGGCTCAGCGCCACTTGTTGAACCGTAGCGAACGGAATTCCAAGGATGTCAGCGACTTCTTGCTCGCGCTGAAGGTGTACGGTCGTCCAGCAGGTGCCAAGCCCTCGGGTTCGGGCGGCAAGCATGAAACTCCATGCTGCTTGGATGACTGAACCCCATTTGACGGCCTGTGTCATGGCGTCTGTTCCCTCAAGTCTTCCTGTAATACAGGGAACAAATATTGCCGGCACATCGGGGAAAATTTCCGCCAGATGACGCGCTGAACCCATCATGTTGAGCCATGACGCCCGATCGCTCTCTTCTCCTTGCTTGGATGCAGAGGCGTCGAGGTACTCGTCAGTGACCATGGCCGTCCAGACCTCTTGGTAGATAGTGCCCACCTCGCGACATTGATCCCTGTCTGTTGAGACCACGAAATGCCAGTCCTGTCTCAGGGAACCGGTGGGAGCCTGAAGTGCAATATCCAAGCAGTCCCTGAGAACCTCGACGCTGACTTCCTTCTCCAAGTTCAGACGTCGTCTCACTGAACGTGTAGTGGTCAACACCTCTTCGGCGCTTAACTCAAGGGTCATAGTTACAGTTCTCCCTGCCTTATTGTTCGAATTGCACTCGGGCTGTACCGATCACTCCCGTTCGTCCGTCTTCGGCGACGATTGCTAAATCAAGTTCGGCTATAAGCGCATCGTCGTCAGTATCGGTAACTGCTCCGGTCATCGTGATTTCGGAATCCACCAGAAGCGAACCTCGAAACACGGTGTCAATTTCCAAAATCTCGCACCCCGGCGCCCAACGATGAATCATTGACGCAAGCAAGCCTTGGCTCATAATCCCAGGAACGATCGCAGCGGCGAATCCCTCTCTTCGAGCTGCTTCGTGATCGATGAAACGTTCAAAGACGTGCTTGGCGGCGTGACAAAATGCAGTGACCCGCGGCATCGATACGTCCGGCGACTCACCAGGTAGGTCGTCCCCAATTTCTAGATCTTCGAATCTCGTTATTGCGGACACGGTCACTCAGCCTTTTTGATCATTTTCCAGTCCACCGTCGAGACTAGGTCTTTGGCCTCATTTCGAAACTCCATGCGTTGCACTATGAAGATCATGGTTCCGCTTCGGCCAGTCTTTTCGAAAATGTCGGCGATCGTGGTTGTCGCAGTAAGCGTGTCGCCGGAACGAATGGGAGCACGGACTTCTACGCGCTTACCGCCGTCAATACCAAACCCGCCGCCAATTTGTGGGAACTCTTTAGGGAACACCCTGCCAGACATGCAGTGGGTGGTGAACCCAGGATGGGCTTGGAAGTCGTGGTGGCTCGGATCAATAAAGCGTGGATCTGTTTCACCACACGCCTTGGCCCAGGCGACCATGTTTTCCGCTGACATCTCAAATGTTGTCCAGTCAAATTCGACACCAACCCATTGGTCGCGTACTGCGGCCAGCTCTGGCATCGTGTTGTCGTCATCCATTGGTCGGATCCGTTCCGCTTCATCCCTTTTCGGGCCCTTACTCCAATTCGAAAGGTAACACTCGACGACAAATTTCGTTGGATCAGGTAATGATTAACCCTATGAGTGCTCCACCGGTTAATGGTCACAAGCAACGCATCGCCCAAGCTTGGGCGGGCAGGGTCAGTGGCTGCATGTTGGGCAAGCCGATCGAAATTATGTCGATGCGCAAGGGTCCTGCGAACCTTGGGAACTATCTCGAAGAGGTTAAGGCCTTGCCTTTGAGGGAGTACATACCGTTTGCGCCTGAGGTCGATGACCACGTAGAACACCCCGCAGCATGTCGCGACCTAATTTCGGCGGCGATACCGGATGATGACATCAACTACACAGTTATTTCGCTTCTGGTCTTAGAGGAATATGGACCTAACTTCACCACCGCTGATGTTGGTCGGATCTGGCTTAGATATTTGCCCGGGGCGATGGTCTTTACGGCTGAACGAGAAGCGTACGCAAAGCTTTTAGCGTCCGCCGGTATGCGTTTTCCATACGGTGCCGAACCGGCAATGGACCTAGACGAGTGCAGCGATAACCCCTACAACGATTGGATTGGGGCTCAAATACGCACAGATCTTTATGGATGGGTGAATCCGGGGGACCCAGAGCAGGCGGCGAGTATGGCAGAACGAGACGCCGCGCTCAGCCATCGAGGCGAAGGTGTCTATGGTGCAGTTGCCATAGCCGTTATTGGGGCGTTGATAGGTGGCGGTATGGAGATCCATGAGGCCCTCGAAACAACAGCGGGGTTCCTTCCTGCGGACTCCGAGTGCGCAAAGGCGCTAATCCTTGGCCTTTCGGAGATGTCGAGTCCGAACGCGCGTCGTATCCACGAGGCATACGAGGGAATGTCACCAGTGCACACAGTCAATAATTTGGCTTTGGTCGCGTGGGGCTTGGCTCGAGGCGCAGAGGATTTCAGTGTCGCAATAGGGGAAACCGTGGCTGCCGGTTGGGACACCGACTGCAACGGCGCGACTGTAGGGGGTCTTTGGGGATTAACCGGAAGGAAAGTGCCCAAGCAGTGGACCGTGCCTTGGGCCGGTCGGGTTCAAACGAGCCTGAGCGGCATCCCCGAGGCGCGATTGTCTGACCTGGTGGACCGCACCGTCGCTACTGCTCTCTAGTCGCTGTCGCCTGGGCGCATTGATACAGCGCTGAAGTTGCCGCCGTACAGCGCACCAACTAACGCTTCCATGTCGCGTATTTGTTGGTTTGGGAAATCGGTGGCGCAGAATCCGATTCGACTCACTACGTGACTGTCGCTGCCCCCAAAACCTCTGTAGCCGAGTCGGTCCGCCATCGCCAGTGACAGTTCATCCTCTCCAGGGATTGATCCGCCGTTGAGAACTTCAACAGTGTCGACGCCTTGGACGACACCACGCTCTTCGTAATGGGCGAATAATCCAACACGTTTGCGACCCGGATGGCAGGGCGCTGCGAACGCGCCGGCCTTGCGACTCTCATCGAGCACCGTCTCAATGGGTAACCGAACGTTGGTGAAATCTATGGCAGCTAACAGATCGTCGTTGACTCCGAAGACCAGGACATGTCCGTAGTCGGTTTCGACTTCGCTCGCCTTCATGATGGCAAGCCCGTACTCGTCCTCTAGCTGGCGGTAGTCGGAATCGGCATCGAATTGTCTGTGTTCCGTTAGAACGAAACCGTCGAGAGGTAGTTCTTTCTTTGCGATCCACTTGCAGTAGTTCTCGACTTTCGCTCGTCCGTCGTCGGACTTTATTGAGTGGGTGTGAAGATCTAGGCGCATTTTGTTGGAGTCAATCGAGATGGAACACCGGCACTGCGAACCGCTCGCCATCATCGCGATCCTGGGAAACGAAGGAGGCTCTAACGGGGGCTCCTACGGAGACCTCGTCTGGGGCGCAGTCCGTGATTACTGTCAGAATCCGAGGCCCTTCTTCCAGAGTGACGTAAGCCATCACATAAGGGCATGCCTCTGCGAAGCCTTTAGCCTGGTTTTGCTCGGTGACAGTGAAGGTGTAAACCTCTCCTTTGCCACTGGCAACAAAGTGTTCGAGGTTGTCGCTCTCTAAGCAGTGTGCACACAGCCCACGTGGACGGTGTTGAACAAGGCCGCATTTGCGGCATCGTTGAAGGACGAGGTCGCCCCGCCCAGCACCCTCCCAGAAGCCGCGGGATTCCCAACTCGCATACGGTAGCGGATGTCTAATTTCATTCATTTGTCGACTCCAAGAATCAAGGTCGCACCGCTGTGCTTGTCGCCGATGGTGCCTCCTGTGCCGTGCGCGAGTGCTATCTCTGGGCTGCTCACCTGGCGTTCACCACATTCTTGGCGCAGTTGCTTTACCGCTTCAATGACTAAGAAGATCCCACGCATTCCCGGATGGTTTGATGAAAGGCCGCCGCCATCTGGATTTACCGGGAGAACGCCATCGAGGCTTATTCCTCCCTGCGAGACAAAGTTTCCGCCTTCGCCTGGTTCACAAAATCCGAGGTTTTCGAGGGTCGCCAACACTGTGATGGTGAAGGAGTCATAGATCATCGCGAAGTCAATATCTGAACGTTCCACCTGTGCCATGTTGAACGCATTCTGACCGGACTGCTTTGCGGCAATGGTGAGCAGGTCGCTTCGCCCGACTCCTTGGTGTTGCACCGCTTCGCCACATCCGAGGATACGCACCGGTGGCTTAGATAGATCTCTGGCTCTTTCGGCAGAGGTGAGTACTATCGCTCCTCCACCATCGCTAATAATGCAGCAGTCCAGCAGGTGTAGTGGCCGGGAAATCATTCGACTTCCTAAGACGTCTTCGGTGCTGATCGGGGAGCGCATCTTGGCGTGGGGATTGAGCGATGCGTGCCGTCTCATAGTTACGGCGATCTCGGCGAGCTGTTCGCTGGTTGTTCCGTAAGTGTTCATATGCAGATTTGCGTACATGGCATAGCTGCCGACTGTGGTCATGCCATATGGGCTGGAGAATGCTGTGTCAGGGTTCCGCGAGCCTCCCGATCCGCCAGTTCCGATTGCCATCGAATTCGATGCCGCTGTCGAACCGTAGAGGATTAAGGCGACCTCGCAGAGACCGGCATGTATGGCCGCGGCGGCATGAGTTACGTGAGCCACAAAGGAAGACCCACCAATATTGGTGCCGTCCATATAGTCCGGGCGGAGGTCGAGATATTCGGCTAAATCTACGATGCCCATCAAGCCCATCGACATCGACGCGCCAAATAATCCGTCGACGTCGGACCGCGTGAGACCCGCGTCGTCGAGAGCGCCCTTAGCGCACTCGGCCATAATCTGGAACTCTGTTTTATTGGGTGAGAATCGGCTCGGGTGTTCGTAGACACCAGCAATGGCGGCGCTTGCAGGAAAGACAGATGTGCTCATCAGGATCTCGCCATTTCTTCAGCAGATCGGCTGATGATGGTCGCAAACGCTTCCGGCTGCTCTATTGGACCGTGGCTGCCTGCACCGGTGAGGACTTCAACCGTGGAATTGCTAAGTGTTTGTGCGAGTGAGTCACTGACCGCAACTGAGGAAGGATCGGCGTGCTCACCGACCACAACGACTGTTGGGGTGGAAAAACCCTTTAGATCCACGCTTTCGTTCCATGCGTGCTGTGCCCGTCGGGCGCCTAGTGTCGCCCGCGGATCGGTCTTTACCCATTGAGCGAATGCTTCCCTGAGAACTGATTCATCCGGGTCGGGCGCGTATCCGCTGGTATTGAAGTTTCGGCGTGCTTTACCTGCCGTAATGGATTCAAGTTCAGTGATTTCGTTGGCTAGGTCTACGTTTACTCCAACCGCCCCAATACAGATAAGGCATGAGATTTCCAGGTGGCCGCGTTGAGCAATTTCCAGTCCCACTGCGGCACCGAGACCCTCTCCCACGATCACTAACGGCGGGACCTCCCAGCTGAGCATGAGTGCTTCTGCATGCTCAGCGAAGGCGGTGATGGAAGACAGGCTGTCAAGGGAGCCGCTTCGGCCGTGTCCTGGAAAGTCGAAACTTATAGGAGAGTGGGAATCAGCTAGTTCATCCATCACTGCGCTGAAGGAGTTTCCGTTTGCGCCTGCATCGTGGAGAAATAGAATTGTCTGCCCTTTGCGCATTGTTGGAGCGCTTCCAGGAAGGGTCGTATCTCCACGGTGATGAACCAATATGGCCGTATCGCCGATTTCAAAATACTTGTCGGGCACGTAGCGAACCGTATCGGAACCGAGTAGATCGGGGGAGCCGAATCATAAAACTTCTGGACGTAACTACTACGGACGGGCGTTGATGATTTCTCGAAACGGTAGTGCTTTATCCAGTTCGGGTTCTTTGGGGAGGCCGAGGATCCTTTCGCCAATGATGTTGCGCTGGATCTGGTCTGTTCCGCCACCTATCGAGGTGAAGTAGGCGTTGAGCATCGAATAAGTGGCGTCGCCGGCATCAGCTGAAGATGACACACCTAAAGTGGCTTCTGCTCCGAGGATCTCTGCCTGCAGGCGCCCGGCATAGTGGAGCATTCGTGACATCGCTAGCTTTCCGAGCGATACCACGGGGGTCGTTGTTCCTTGTTCTATTGCAGCCTTGGCGCGACGGTTGTTCCACTCATTGAGGACTCGCCACGAGTGAAGGACCATGAGCTGTTGCCGGACGCGCATATCGGCTGTCCTACCTCTCTCTCGGGCGAGCTGTTGCAAAGACAAATCGGGTATTGGGGCTGATGCCTCGCTGCTAGAGGAGCGTTCCTGTTGGCCCTGCGAGGCATCCCGGTTTTGAGTAGCCCCCATTGCGGCGCGTTCGTAAGCCAGGGCTGAGGTCAACACCCACCAGCCGGCGTTAAGTTCGCCCAGCATGTTCGCGTGCGGGACTCGTGCATCAGTGAGGAACACCTCATTGAATCGGGAGTCACCAGTCGCCTGCCGCAGTGGGCGCACCTCAATGCCTTCCTGCTTCATTGGGATGAGGAAGAATGACAA
>Ga0111541_10000451_pt1 | contig 13276 bp, 10 predicted proteins | sample Knorr_S7_td_DCM__FD_83039 | JGI IMG/M metagenome (GOLD analysis project Ga0111541, IMG submission 83039) | Marine microbial communities from Southern Atlantic Ocean transect - Knorr_S7_td_DCM_ad_131m_LV_B (version 2) (version 2) | ecosystem: Environmental > Aquatic > Marine > Oceanic | place...
CTACAGTAATTCCGTAATTTGCATATGGTAGGACAGATAAAAAAGACCAACCTCGGGTTCCTATAACTGCAAGATTAATTGCAGACTTAATATCCACTGCCGGAGCTGATAGAGTTCTTACAATTGATTTACATGCAGGACAAATCCAAGGTTTTTTTAATATCCCTGTAGATGAACTCACTGCAATCCCTATATTGACTAGATATATTAAAGAAAAAAATATCCCTAATTTAGTTGTTGTTGCTGTAGATATGGGAGCAACTAAAAGAGCAAGAAATGTTGCTGCAGGTCTTGGTGTTCCATTAGCCATCATGGAAAAAAGAAGAACTGGAAATAATGATACAACTGAAGCATTAAATATTATTGGTGAAGTTGAGGGCAAATCAGCCCTAACTGTTGATGATGAATTAGATACAGGAGGATCTTTGGTATCAACAATTGATGCTCTAAAAAATAAAGGAGTTAAAGATATATATTCCTGTGTTACCCATGGAGTACTTTCTGGTTCAGCGACTGACAGAATTGCAGAAAGTTCATTAAAAGAATTAATAATAACAGACACTTTACCTTTAGATGAGAAAAACCCTTCCAATAAAATCACCGTTCTTTCTGTTGCTCCATTACTTGGAGAGGCCATTCACAGAATTCATAATGGCCTTTCAGTAGGAGCTATGTTCAATGAAGAATAATATGGAAGCGAGTATCAATGTTTACCAAATTATTGAATATATTTTCTGACTCTAATGAAAAAGTTATAAAACAACTTCAAGAAAAAGTAGACAATATCAATTCATTAGAGGAATCTATAAATAAACTAACTAACGAAGAGTTAGCTAATAAGACTGAATATTTTCGTCGTAAAATTTCTAATGGAGTCCCGTTAGACGAAATACTACCAGAAGCATTTGCCACTGTACGTGAAGTTTCAAATCGAATTTTAGGACAACGGCATTATGATGTCCAAATAATGGGCGGGATAGTATTACATCAAGGTTCAATTGCTGAAATGAGGACTGGTGAAGGTAAAACTCTTACTGCAACCTTACCGTTATATTTAAATGCATTATTGGGAGAAGGGGTTCATCTAGTTACAGTAAACGATTATTTAGCTAGAAGAGACTGTTCATGGATGGGGCCTGTATTCAACTTTCTAGGAATTTCAGTCGCCTGCTTACAATATAATGGAAATGCATTTATCTACAATGGCAATTTTGAAACAAATAAAGAAGTACCTCAACTAATTGAATGCTCTCGAAAAGATGCTTATCTGGCAGATATAACTTATGGTACTAATAACGAATTCGGGTTTGACTACCTGAGGGACCATATGGTAATTCAAAATCATCAGTTATCTCAACGAGACAGAAATTATGCCATAGTTGATGAAGTAGACAATATCTTGATAGATGAAGCAAGAACACCATTAATCATCAGTGGTCCGTCTCAACAACCTACAGATGTATATAAAAAAGTTAATCTTGCAGTCAAACAACTAAAACATGAAGACGACTTTGAAATTGGAGAAAAAGAACGTTCAGCTCTTCTTACTGAGGACGGAATAAGCAAACTTGAAGCAATTTTAAAAGTTGACAACATGTATTCTCAAGAAAACTATCTTCTTGCTCACTACGTAGAAAATAGCCTTAAGGCACATTATATTTTTCAAAAGGATGTTGACTATGTCGTATCAAATGGAGAGGTTGTTATTGTTGATGAATTTACTGGCCGCTTAATGCCAGGAAGAAGATATTCCGAAGGATTACATCAATCACTAGAAGCAAAAGAACAGGTACGAATACAACAAGAAAGTGTAACTTATGCAAGTATCACTTTGCAAAACTATTTTAGATTATATAAGAAATTATCAGGAATGACAGGTACTGCAGCTACAGAAGCTGAGGAATTTTTTAAAATATATAAATTAGAATCTGTTAGCATACCTACTCATAGACCAATGTTAAGAGAAGATCTAAATGATCTGATTTTCTTAAATGAAAGCTATAAATTTAATGCAGTTGTAGATCAAATATATGATTTATATCAATTAAAAAGACCTGTTCTTATAGGAACAGCTTCCATTGAAAAATCGGAACAATTAAGTAGCTTGCTCAAAAAACGACGAATACCTCATCAAATACTAAATGCAAAACAACATGAGAAAGAAGCTTCAATAGTAGCACAAGCAGGAAGATTAGGAGCTGTCACTGTCTCTACCAATATGGCAGGAAGAGGTACTGATATTGTTTTAGGCGGGAATCCAGAAGATCGCGATACAATAGATTGGCAAGAAGAACATAACAAAGTTATTGAATTAGGTGGTCTTTACATTATAGGAACCGAACGACATGAAGCAAGAAGAATAGATAATCAGCTTCGGGGAAGATCTGGAAGACAAGGAGATCCAGGTACAACTCAATTTTATGTATCTTTACAAGATGACCAAATGAGACGGTTTGGCGGTGACAGAATACAAGGCATAATGGACAAAGTTGGAATGGATGATAAGGCTGTAACACATTCTTGGGTAACTCGAGCAATTAACCAAACACAAATTAAAATGGAAGGACATAATTTTGATATCAGAAAACATTTAGTTGAATATGATGATGTTATGAATATTCAACGAACAATTATATATGATCAAAGAATGAATATTTTAAATAATAGTAATCTATTAGAAATTCTTAAAGAAATATTTATAAAAGAAATCGAAAACATTGTTGATTCGTTTTATGAAGAAAATATTAATGAAATTACCGATGAAGACCCTGAATCATTAATTACAAATTTAAATAGGATCTTACCTGGATTTGGCGAATTTGTTTCAGTTGATATTAATAATCCTGAAGAGTTTATATCTATTGCTATAGAATATTTTGAAAGACTTTATTTAGAGCAATTTGTTGAAAATGAAAATCATAAAGACCTTCAAATAGCATTTATGTTAAGAGTCATGGACTCAGTTTGGGTTGAACATTTAACAACAATGCAAAATTTAAGAGAGAGTATCGGATTACAAGCCTATGGTCAAAGAGACCCATTAGTGATGTACAAACGTGAATCTCGTAATTTATTTGATTCTATAATTGAAAAAATAGGCCAAGGTATTTCACATAGTATATTTAATGTTTCGAATATAGCCAATTCAAGAGACTACAAGATTCAAAACAAAACGCCAATAAATAGTTCAAGCAACACTGGATCTAAAGTTACAAATTCACGTATAGGAAGAAATGATCCATGTCCATGCGGAAGTGGAAAAAAATATAAAAGGTGTCATGGAAACTAATAATAAGACTTGGTACGAAAATAACATAAATAGTTCAGATGAAAAAATTCAAGATAGAGATGTAATTCGTGTATTCCATCAATCAGTAATAAATGGGAATAACTGGGTAAAAGAATTACTAAATGTTATCAAATATTGGAGTATTCCTGAAGAAATTGTTGGCAAATTCACCTATAAATACCTTCTACAAAAAGAAGCATTTGACTGGAAAATGCTTGCAAACAGAATAATAAATGAATCACGAGATCTTATTCCTGCTAAAGAAGCCCATGAATTGTTGTTTAATAACATAATTCCTAATGGTTATACTTCACACTCATTTAAAAATGCTATAGGTTTTGATAAATATACTGGACACTTGAACTATTTCTATGGAATTATCATAGAAGAATGTCTTTTATATGCTGTTGAAGAAGAAATACAAAAGGAACGATATTCGAATGGTCTTACCAATTACACTAATGTTACTACAGAAGCATATAAAAAAATTTACGGCTATCCTGAAAAAATATTAATTAACCAATTTCAGAAAAGTAACTATGGCAAAACAAATGATTTAAGAGAAATAACGGAACTTAAAGAATTTACATATTGGTTATTTAAACTAAGAATAAATACAAAAGACAGTTCCAGAATAGCAAGTGATACTGCAAAAGGCTTGAAAAAATTTAATCAAATACATAAAGCAAAAAATGTAAATAAGGAATTTATTAAATCTTGAAATATTTAACAATAACAATATTATTTCTTTTAGTTGCCTGTTCATCAAAAGAAGATCTGAATTATTACCTAGATGCTGGCCAAACAAGTATACCAACAGCAACCCCAACACCCGCTGAATCAACTCTTTCATTGAACAAAAAAGACAATCTTTGTAAGTTCAATACTAGTTTATGTAAAAGCTATTTTGACAATGATGAAGATTTTAATTTATTGAATACGTCTGTTGTTAGTAATGAAACAAAGTGGTGTAAAACTATAAACAAAGAGCACTATGTAACAATTCATCAATTAATTTCTGAGGAACCAACCAGAGAATTATATTTACAATATGAACCATTCAACAACTATCCCATGATCACTTATGGTAAATACCCAGATGTTAATATAAATGGAAGTCATATATGTTCATATATAGATATTCTTGAATTTGACAATAATTTAACAAGCTTTCTAGCTTATGAACATTTGAAAAACACTATAGAAAACCATGGGTGGATAATATATCAACCTGAAATTTCTTATGCAGATAATATCAATAAAGATTCATATTTTATAATTTACGAAGCTCCTGCTATTGACATAACAATTCAAATGTATTGGATAAACGATAATAAAATATATAAACTTTTGGACAACTACACTTTGGGAGACACAGGATATTTTGATACGAAAAATGATTTATATACAAACGTTCAATCTTTACAACAGGATATCTATCAAAATCATTCAAAAAAATACCTACAAATATTAGTAGAATTTGATGAGAATAGGGGAGGATAAAATGCTAGAATTACGACCTAATAAAATAAAAAATAAATTAGCCAAAGGTGAAACAACAACTGTATTAATGTCACCTGTAGCATTTAGTGCTGATATGGTAGAATTTGTGGCGCAATTAGGTTTTGATGGTATATGGATAGAAACTGAGCACGGAGCTATTGATTTTAGCGATATACCCAATTTGACTAGAGCCGCTGATTTATATGGAATGACGTCAATAGTAAGAGTTAATCAAAATGAGCAAGGACTGATATATCGAACTTTTGATGTGGGGGCACAAGGAGTAGTAATACCGCATGTAGACAACAAACAGGACGCAGAAAATGTTGTAGAGGGTTCAAAATTTGCTCCTCTTGGTAAACGGGGTAATTTTACAAGTAGACAAGGTATTGGTGTAGATAATTATTTTGAAAAAGCAAATCAAGAAACACTAGTTGTTGTTTTAATTGAAGATATTGAAGCAATAAATAATCTTGATGAAATCTTATCAGTCGACAATATAGATGTATTTAGTGTAGCTCCTGGTGATCTTGCACAAAGTATGGGACACCTTGGGAACATTTCTCATCCCGACGTTCAATCAACAATTGATAAAGCAATCAACAAAATTATTAGTTACAATAAAACCGCAGGAACACTTGTAACTGATGACAACGTACAGAAATATGTCGAATTAGGAGTTAAATTTATCATGATTTCATTTGATTCTTGGTTAAAAAATGGAGCAAAGGCTTTTTTAAACAAGATAAATGCCTAAATCTTAGTTATTTCCTTTTTAATATATCTTTTGTAGCTGTAGTTATAATTGAAGGAATATGAGTATATAGATAATTAACTCCTATATTACGATACTCATTAATCCAATTTGGTGTACCAGCACAACCGGCAATTTTGCCTAATTTGATTATATTTTGCAGAGTATCAAGTAACAACTTATCAAATTCTTTATTTCTTTCCATATAACCTAGAGAAATAGACAAATCTGTCGGGCCTACAAATATCACATCTATATCATCTATTTCTGATAGTTTTTCGATATTATCTAAACCAATTTGATCTTCTATTTGAATACATATAAGAACGTTGGAATTAGCCCATTTCATATATTCTGAACGTGAAACTCCAATGTCATACTTCGCTATACGTAAAGCTGAAGACCCAATACCTCTAAAGCCTTTAGGTGGATATTTAGTTTGTTCAATGATTTTATTTGCCTCTTCTAACGTACTGATGTGAGGAAATTGAACACCCATAACACCTCTATCGAGTAATGGGCCCAGATTAGTACTAAACGCAGTAGACGGACGAACTATTGGAATTATATTTGCTGCTTCAGATGCAATTACTAATGATTCAACAGATTCATTAGTCATACTACCATGCTCACAATCTATTAAAGCCCAATCAAAACCAGCATAAGCACACATTTCTAGCATGTGTGTAGATGGAAAAGTAAGTGAAATCCCTGTACTAGGAATACCATTCTTCATATTTTCTAAAACAAAATTATCTCTCATAACAAAAACCTCTTATTTGTATTTACATCATAATAAGTTCTGATAGATTAAATTACAATTAAAAAGGAGTAGGTTATGAGTAATACAGTATTAGTAGAAATTGAAAATCATGTTGCAGTAATAACATTAAATAGACCAGAAAAACATAATGCAATAAATGAAGAAATGCGAAGGGCTATTGCAGAAGCTTTTGAAAATGTTCGTACTGATAACAATATAAGAACTGTAGTATTAACTGGGGCAGGGGATAGAGCATTTACTGCTGGAGCAGATCTAATAGCTATGTCCCAGAATAATGAACAATCAATAAGTAACAACTTTTGGTCACCTCCTCACATTTCAGGTGTTGCTAGCGGTTATCATGACACATTTTTCAAGCCAGTTATTGCAGCAGTAAATGGATATTGTTATGCAGATGGAGTTAATATATTATGCCAAACAACAGATATAAGAATAGCTTCTGAAACTTCTACTTTCTGTTATGCTGAAATATTGCGAGGTTTTAGCGGTGCTGGACCAGCTATCGCAAACTTACCTAGACAAGTTTCATATGCAAAAGCTATGGAGTGGCTTTTAACTGGCAAAGTTTTTGATGCTGATGAAGCGTTACATTTTGGACTAGTAAATGAAGTCGTGCCATTAAACGAAACAAAAACGAGAGCTATCGAATTAGCACACCAAATATCTCAATTAGCACCAGTTGCAGTTAGATCATTAAAGGAGGCAATTATACGTGGACTTTCTATGGACTTACCGAATGCTGTACAATTTGCTAATTCCCTCAGTACACTCACTAAATATACCGAAGATGCCAAAGAAGGGCCTAAGGCATTTGCTGAAAAAAGGAATCCAGAATTTAAAGGATATTAAGTTAGTTAGGTTATTGATTTAAGAATTTCCTGAAGTTGATATTTTCTTTCTTCAGATTGTACTAGTCGCTCATTTTCTGCTTCAATCACTTCTTCAGGTGCTTTGTTAACAAAATTTTCACTTTTGAGAAGATTTTGTAATCTATTAATATTTTTGTCCACCTCGGAAAGTTCTTTATCCAGTCGACCTATCTCTTTCTGCATATCTATCAATCCTGAAAGAGGTATAGTTACAATTATGTCGGATACAACAAATTTTACCGATTTGGAAAGATCATTATCTTCAATTTTTTCAAATAAAATATCATTCACTTTTGTTGTATTTTTGATAAAACTTTTCTCCAAATTGATGGTTTCTAATGAATTAGAATTAGTTGTACTAATATAAATATTTAAATCCTCATTCCCTTGTATATTAAATTCCGACCTAACATTGCGTATGCCGCGGATTAATTCAATTATTATATTAATTTTTGAATCATCTCCAACTATTTTAATAGAAGATTGTGGATAATCGGATATCATAATACTTTCAATGTTATTAGTTGATTTCATAGAGTGAATACGATGCCATAATTCTTCTGTAATGAATGGCATAAATGGGTGTAGTAGTCTTAATAAAATATCCATAATATAAATTAATATTGAAACAACCTCTTCATCACCATCTGAAAAACGAACTTTAGCCATTTCAATATACCAATCACAAAAGTCACTCCAAATATAATCATGCAGAATTCTTTCTGCTTCTCCTAATTGATAATCTTCTAGCAATTTATTTACATCTTGTATTAATATATTTAACCTAGATAGAATCCAAACATCTTCAATATTAAGTTTTTGTTCATCGATATCAATATTTGTAATTCCATCTGTTTTGGAATTTAGGAAATCAATGAATCGACATGAATTCCATATTTTATTACAAAAATTCCTACCAGATTCTAATTTATTTTCACTTATTCTCACGTCATTACCAGGAGTAGAGCCAGTAGTAAGCGCGAAACGCAAGGCGTCTGCACCATATTTTTGGATAGCATCTAATGGATCCAGTACATTCCCTTTGCTTTTACTCATTTTGGCACCAGTTTCGTCCCTCAATAATCCATGTAAATAAATAGTATGGAAAGGAGATACACCCATATTTTCTATACCAAACATAATCATTCGAGCAACCCAGAAAAACAAAATATCATATCCTGTTTCCATAACGCTTGTGGGATAAAATTTATTTAAATCTTTAGTAGAATTAGGCCATCCTAAAGTCGAATGAGTCCATAAACCAGAGCTAAACCATGTGTCTAAAACATCAGAATCTTGATAAATATCTTTTGATTTACAACTACTACAAGATTGGGGATCAGTTATTGACACAGTCATACCATCACAAAGATTACAATACCAAACTGGAATCCTATGCCCCCACCATAACTGTCTACTTATACACCAATCTCTTATGTTATTCATCCAGTTAAGATATATTTTCGAAAAACGTTCGGGTATTATTTTTATATCTCCATTATTTACTGCCTGTATTGCAGGTTCAGCTAATGGTTTCATTTCAAGAAACCATTGCTTACTGACTAAAGGTTCAACAATTGTGTCACATCTATCACAGCGTCCTATGGAATGTATTATTGGTTCAATTTTTTCAAGTAGATTAAGTGTTTCGAGTTCGATAGTAGCTTCTTCTCTTACTACCATTCGGTCTTTACCTTCATATTTGCCAGAAAATTCATTTAATGTCCCATCAGGATTCATTATGTTAACTGTATCTAATTCATGTCTTATACCTATCTCAAAATCGTTAATATCATGAGCAGGAGTAACTTTAAGGGCACCAGTACCAAATCCTAGCTCTACGGCTTCATCAGCAATAATACTAACCTCTTTATTAATTAGTGGAATTACTATTTTACTTTTCAGTAAGTGAGAATAACGTTCATCAAATGGATTGACTGCTACGGCTGTGTCTCCAAAAAGAGTTTCTGGCCTAGTAGTTGCAACCGTAAGTGATTCATTGCTACCAATAACATTATATTTAATATAATATAAATCACCTTTTTCTTCTGAATGCTTTACTTCCAAATCAGAGAGGGAAGTTAGGCATCTTGGACACCAATTTATTATTTTTTCGCCTCTATAAATTCTACCTTTGTTATATAAATTCACAAAGGTAGTTCGTACAGCAAGGCTTGGGCCATCATCTAAAGTAAAAGATTTTCTAGACCAATCACAAGAAGCCCCTAAACTATTAAACTGTTCATCGATAATACCACCATATTTATCAACCCATTTCCATACATGTTCAAGAAATTTTTCTCTACCGATTTCATGTCTCGATAGTCCTTGAGTTTCCATTAACATTTTTTCTACTACAACTTGTGTAGCAATACCAGCGTGATCACTACCTGGAAGCCACAGTGTTGACTTACCTTTCATACGATTCCAACGAATTAAAGCGTCTTCTATAGCTGTAGTTAGGGCGTGACCATAATGTAAAGTTCCGGTAACATTCGGAGGGGGCATTATCACTGTAAACGGATCTTTATCATCGTCCATATCGGGTGAAAAAAGATTTTTTTCTTGCCAATATGAATATATTAGTTTCTCGACTTTATTGTAGTCATAGGATTTTGGAAATTCGGTATTATTTTGATTCATTTATATCGTATTAATTCTGAGATTTAATTATTTGTATAAGTTTATCCAAAATTATATTAGCAACGTCGTATTTAGATTGCAAAGGATAGTCTGTAATAGTTCCAGATTTATCAATGATAGAAACTTTATTTGTATCTACCGCAAATCCTGCACCTTCAACAGTAACATCATTAGCTACTATAAATTCTAGATTTTTAGTATTTAATTTCTTGATTGCATTTTGTTCAAGATTTTCTGTCTCAGCAGCAAATCCTATTTTCTTTACATTCTCTGGAATTTCTTGTAAAAAATCTTCATTTTGAACTAATTCAATAGTCATATTCTGATCTTCTTGTTTTTTAATTTTATTATCAGCTACTTCTTTTACTCTGTAATCACTAATCGCTGCAGCCATAATAACTGCATCAGCATCGCTACATTCTAATAAAACAGAATCTCTCATTTGAGAAACAGTTTCTACATGAGAAACTTTTATACCCAAAGGATCTGGTAATGAGTTTGATGCAGAAATCAAACTTACTTGTGCGCCTCTTTCTAAAGCTGCAATAGCTATACTGTATCCCATTTTGCCAGATGATCTGTTCGTAATTACTCTAACAGGATCAATAGGTTCTGATGTACCTCCAGCACTAACAACAATCTTGCAACCTTCCAAATCTCCATGTTCTCCAAGTTTCAAATTGATATGGCTTATAACTTCTTCAGTTTCTAATAATCTCCCCCATCCTTCTAAGCCAGATGCCATTCGACCATAATTTGGTCCAGCCATAGTAAATCCGCGTGATTCTAACATACTTATATTAGATTGAACTATAGGATTATCATACATATTTGCATCCATGGCAGGTGCTACAATAACTGGGGCTTTCGTAGCAAGAACAGTAGTAGTTAAACTGTCATCAGAAAACCCATGAGCAAGTTTGGCTATTGTATTTGCAGTTGCTGGACTTATAAGTATTAAATCGGCCATCTCTGCCAAAGCAACATGTTCAACACTAAATTTAGAGTTCTCATTAAACATTTCAGTTACAACAGGTAAATGAGTAATACTTGTAAATGTTAAAGCACTCACAAATTGTTGTGCCGAATCTGATAAAATTACATATACATTTGCTCCGAGTTGCATTAATTTACTAGCCAGATCTATGGACTTATAACAAGATATACTTCCTGTTACCCCTAATATAATATTTTTATCTTTTAATATTGAATCACTCATAAAATATATCTTTACATATTTAAATTATAGATAATTCTTAAACCTTCTAAGGTTAAATTTTCATTTACGTGGTCAAATATATCTGTAACATTACTAAATAAGGTAGATAGACCACCAGTACCAATTATTATTGGATTTGTATTCATTTCTTCCGCAAACTTTTTAACCATTCCCTCTATCATGTATACATTTCCTAAAACTAAACCTGATTGTAATGAAAGTGTAGTAGATTTTCCAATAACATGTTCCGGGGCTAATAATTCTACTCTTTTAAGTTGAGAAGTATTGGAAAACAATGCATCAGCTGACAATCTAGCACCAGCTGCAATTGATCCACCTAAATATTCACCATTCTGGGATATAGCGTCAAAAACTGTAGCAGTTCCACAATCAACTACTACAGCGGGGCCTCCATACATATTAAAAGCAGCCACTGCATCAGTAATTCTATCGCTACCAACATCTCTAGGATTATCATATAAAATCTTAATTCCTGTTTTAATACCAGTCCCAACAATTAAAGGATCTAAAGAAAAAAGATTTTGTGAAACAAGGGTAAATATTGGATTTAAAGGGGGTACAACACTACATATAACGCATGAATCAATATCATTAGCATCTATATCCCTTAAGGACAACAATGAATTTATTGAAAGCAAATATTCCTCTGCAAAACGGTTTGTGTCAGTATTTAAACGAAACGAAGTTACTATAGTTTCTTTATCAAAAACACCTATAGTAACATTTGTATTACCAATATCAACAGCAAAAAGCATATATTCTCCAAACTCATTTTTTGATATTTTTTAAATCATTTTAACATTTTAACTAAATATGTAAAAAAAAATTATTTATGGTCTTGTATTTTCTTTATAGCAAAAGGGATATTATCAGCAATATCTGAGGCTAATAAACCTGTATTGCCATACTGAGGTTTTTTTAATACTGCACTCAATCCATGCAAATAGACACCTAGCAATGCTGAATTTAATGTACTAACATTTTGAGACGATAAAGATGCTACTAATCCTGCCAAGACATCTCCACTTCCAGCTGTTGATAAAAGAGGCGTGGCAAATGGGGAAACAAAAGTATTTTTTAATCCATCTATTATTTGTGTGTAGGGACCTTTAGCTATTATTACATTGTTTTTGAAAACCTGGTTTTTGGATACCTTTTCACCAGTTAATTGATTAAGTATTTCATCTGATAATCTAAATCTATCATTCAAAGTAATATTAGATAAACTTTGATGTCCTAAGTTAGCTAATTCTCCAAGATGCGGAGTTAGAATTGTATTATTTAGTGTTACATTAGAATGATTAGTTAATTCCGCTAAATTATTAATCCCATCAGCATCAATAATCAAATTAAATTGATTATTATATTTATTATGGTAATCAATTACGAATTTGACTATTTCCATGGTTTCTTGTGATTTCCCAATACCACAACCTATCAATACTGCATCATATTGAGAAATTACTTTTTCAAGAATACTGTAATTTGATTTATTTGATGAAATCATACCATTTGTTTGTTCATCTAAAGGGCAGTAAATTGCTTCTGGTAAATAAGAACCGTATAGCGATATAGCACTCTCAGTAGTTGCTATTGAAACTAATCCTACACCAGCACGATAAGCGGCTTTCCCTGCAAGAAAAGCGGCACCAGAAAATTCTTTCGAACTCCCAATAATCAATAATTTGCCAAAAGTTCCTTTGTAACTTGAAGTTGGGCGATAGGGCAGTATTTTTTCAAAATCTGTTATTTCCATCAAAAAGTTATTAGAAACCATTCGAGAATTAACGCCTGATTTTAAAACGACATAATCTTGAAAGTATTCCAAAGCAGGTAGGTTGAATAATCCTATTTTGGGATAATTAAGGACTAGTAATTTATCAGCAGTGACAGCTAATTTATTATTTTCTAAAATATCATTATTATATACTTCACCCGTATCAGCATTTATTCCTGTAGGAATATCTATTGATATCACTGTATTTTTATTCGAGCTAAAACTATTAATTTTATTTACTAAATTTGAAAAATCTTCAGAAAGAGGACGATTCATACCAATCCCTAAAAGCGAATCTACTATGATATTAGCTAATGATAATTGCTCAAATAATTGTTCTTCAAAGTAACTTACATTTGAAAATTCAAAATATTCTATATCTTTTGTTTTATTTCTTTCATTTATTTCAAGCCTAAC
>Ga0111541_10000452_pt1 | contig 13273 bp, 12 predicted proteins | sample Knorr_S7_td_DCM__FD_83039 | JGI IMG/M metagenome (GOLD analysis project Ga0111541, IMG submission 83039) | Marine microbial communities from Southern Atlantic Ocean transect - Knorr_S7_td_DCM_ad_131m_LV_B (version 2) (version 2) | ecosystem: Environmental > Aquatic > Marine > Oceanic | place...
AATTATCCTGGATTAGAAGCTGATGGTTTTGACCTAATGATGAACATGAAGAATCAAGTAATGAGTTATGATGTCGAACTATTTGAAGAAAATTTAGAAGAGGTATCGAAAATTAATGAAGGTTTTTTGGTTAAGACTAATACAGCTGAGATAGAAGCTAAGGCTGTAATATTGTGTGTAGGAAGAGAAAGAAGAAAGTTAAATTTATCTAACGAAGATTCATTAGTAGGCAAAGGCGTCTCATATTGTTCAACATGTGATGCTCCCCTTTATAAAGATAAAATAGCAGTTGTTGTAGGAGGAGGGAATGCAGCCGTTGAAGGAGCTGTCCTTTTAAGTAAATATGCAACCAAAGTTCATCTAATTTATAGAGGGTCATCTTTATTTCGGCCAGAAAAAGTTTTATTAACACAGCTTGAAAAATGTAAAAATTTAGAATTGCATTTAAATTCAGAGATAAAAGAAATTAAAGAAGGTAATGACGGGGTTGAGGGAGTAATTATTTCAAAAAAGGATGAATCATTACTTATACCCTCAAATGGGTTATTTATAGAAATAGGAGCTGACCCAAGATTAGAAATTCCAAATCAATTAGGAATAAAAATTGATAACGAAACTAATGAAGTTGCTGTTAATAAGCTTATGGAGACAAACATTAAAGGAATTTTTGCTGCTGGAGACTTAACAAATGCTTCTGGCCCTCTAAAACAAACAGTTACTGCTGCTGGCCAAGGTGCTATTGCTGCGTTATCAGCTTACACTTTTCTAGGCTCTAAATAATTTCAAAATAATGCTAATTAATAAAGAAATATCAATTAAAGTTCCTGCCACTACAGGTAATGTTGGTTCTGGATTTGATTGCATAGGCCTTGCTATAGATGTTTGGAATTCGTTGTCAATATCCTTTAACAGCGACAAATTGATTATTAAAAATAGTGGGGTCAATAATAATGCATATGAATCTATCAAAATTAAAGACAACCTAATCATCACTGGAATTCAAGCTGTATGTCCAGAATTCGATATTTCAAAAATAAAAATTTTAAGTGAAAATGAAATTCCTTTTTCTAATGGATTAGGTAGTAGTGCTGCTGCTCTATGCACAGGACTCTTAATTGGAAACTATTTAATTGGTAATAAATTTTCATTAGAAGATTTAAATGAAAAAGCAATAAAAATAGAAGGTCATCCTGATAACGTAACTCCTTGTCTCTTTGGAGGGTTAACCATATCTGTATTTAACGAAAAAAAAGATAAATGGATAATAAGGAAAATAGATGTCTCTAGTGAATTAAACATAATGGTATTTACCCCAAATTTTATTTCAAATACAAATAAAAGTAGAAAAAAGCTTTCAAAATCTGTGACTAGGTCGGCAGCAGTTTATAATATCAGTAGGGTTGCATTACTAATAGATTCTTTAAATAAAAAAGACTTTACTTTTTTAAATGAAGCAACCAAAGATTCGTTGCATCAAGACACAAGACTTGAAGGCTTTCCAGAGATGAGATCAATTATGAATGCTGCTATTGATGGAGGTGCTTTGGGAGCAATAGTTTCTGGATCAGGCCCTTCAGTAATGATTTTTACTAAAGGAAATGAATTTACAATAGACTATGAAATAAAAGAGGTTGCAAGAAAGCATAATTTAGATGGAAGCATCATTCTCACAAAGCCTTCAAATCAGGGAATAATATTATCTAAATAAATCAACTCATGGTAAATATAATAGTTCAAAAATATGGCGGCACTTCTTTATCAAATGAAGAAAAAATATTAAATGTTGCTAATAAAATAAAAGGATCTTTGTCTATTGTAGACAAGCTGATTGTAGTTGTGTCAGCAATGGGGAATTCAACTGATAACTTAGTAAAACTAGGTTCGGAATTTTTAGATGATCAATCTGATTTAGAAAATCTCAGAGACTTTGATCAATTACTGTCTACTGGAGAAATAGTTAGTGCCTCTTTAATGAGCTTAGCATTGAGAAAAATAGGAGTTAAATCAACTAGTTTAAGTGGTTCTAAAGCAGGTATTAATACTAATTCCTTACATGGATCTGCAAGAATATCATCAATAAATACAGAACTAATTTTTGAACAATTTGAAAGTAAAGATGTTATTATTGTAGCTGGATTTCAGGGTGTTTCAGAATCTGGAGAGACAACCACTTTAGGGAGAGGTGGATCTGATACTTCAGCGGTTGCCTTAGCATCAGCAATGAATGCAGAAAGATGTGAAATATACACTGATGTTGATGGAATTTTTTCTGCAGATCCCAGAATTGTTCCCAATAGTAAACTTATTGAATATATATCTTATGAAGAGATGCTTGAAATGGCTTCCCTTGGCGCAAAAATGCATCCAAGGTCAATTGAAATAGCAGCTATAAATGAAGTTCCAATGACTATAAAGCACTCTGAAAGAAATACAAAAGGAACTATTTTAAGAAAAGAAGGTGAAAAAAATATGGAAATAAGAAATGCAGTTACTGGAATACCTACCTCCAAAGGTGTTAGCAAAATAACTCTTAATAACATAAAAGATAAACCAGGCATAGCATCTTCTATTTTTGAGCCTTTAAGCTCAATTGGTATTAATGTAGATGTAATTGTCCAAACAGCTAGCTCAGAAGGAACAACAAATTTAAGTTTTACACTTGATGATAAAGATCTTAAATCTTGCTTAAAGGAATTAATAAAAAGCAATGTAACAAATGAAGATAATATTCAAACACAAAGTAGTCTAGGAAAAGTAAGTATAGTTGGGACAGGAATTCAAAATCAGCCTGGCTATGCTTCAAGGATGTTTAAAGCTTTGTCTGATAAAAATATAAACATAGAAATGATTACAACTTCTGAAATAAGGATAACTTGCATAATCAAAGAATCAGATTTAGAAAAAGCTGCTAAATCACTTCATAAAGAATTCATAGACTAGAAATCTCTTTATATAATTTAGGAAGTATATCAGTTGAAGATCCTCTCAAAATTATCTCACATTCGGAAGATAGCTTAGTATCATTAATATTTACCTCGATTAGTTTAGCCCCATCAGACTTTGCTATCCAAGAAAGCCCTGCAGCAGGCCTAACAGTAGATGAGCTGCCAACTATAATTAATAAATCGCATTCTTTGATTGCATTTTTAGAGTTCTTTAACATTAACTTAGGTATGGGTTCTCCAAACATAACAGAATCATACTTTATAACTCCGCCACAATTACTACATGGCAATGGTTTTTCAAAAATAGGAGATGAAAATCGGTATCTATTCTCACAATCGACACATCTTAAATAATTTCTATTTCCATGGATCTCTATAACATTTTTACTACCAGATTCGATATGAAGGCCATCAATATTTTGAGTAATAATATGATTAATTTTTCCTAATTTCTGAATATCACATATTGCATAATGAGCATCATTCGGTTTTGCTTTTTCTATAGCTCTTCTCAGTTCCATTACGTATGGAGATCTTTGATGATTGATTTCTCTATCCCACCATGAATCCTTATTTTTTATGAATTCAGAAAATGCATTCATTTTAGGTTTTCCAAATCTTGCCCATAAACCTTCTGTGCCTTGGAAAGTTGGAATTCCACTATCAACTGAAATCCCAGCACCAGTCATTAAAACCACTTTTTTTGATTTAGAAATTAATTCTGCAGATTTAACTATGTTAGATTTGATTTTATCTAATTTATTTGTCAATTATTTCTCCATTTTTTACGAAAAATATTTTACCATTAAATTTGGGATTTTTTACTAATAATTTCTCGTCAGGTGCAGTTAAAATAACTTGATCGTAATTATCTATGTAATCCATAACAGTACCTCTTCTAACTTCATCAAGCTCTGAAAGAATATCATCGAGTGCAATAATTGGTGAATTGTTTATATTATTTTTTAGAGCATTAGCTTCACCTAATTTTAATGCTAATGCTATGGTACGAATTTGCCCTCTAGAAGAAAATTCTGAAGAAGGATGACCATTTATATTAATGTCAAAATCATCTTTATGAGGACCATAAAGAGTTGAGCCTAAAGAAATTTCTCTTTTTATATTCTCAGCGAATATAGTCTTTAATGAATCATTGTTTAAATTATCCAAATCATCATAAGATGCCACAAAGTTAATATCTAAATTCTCATCTCCAAATATAAAATTAGGAAAAATCTTTAAAGTTTCATCTGTGATTTTGTAAAGTTTTTCTTTCCTTCGTTTACTTATAATTAATCCATCTTCAATTATTTTTTCTGTCCAAAATTCTAATTCTAATTTTGATGACTTTCCGATTTTTATATCTTTTAGGACCTTATTTCTGCTCTGCAAAACTTTATTATATCTTTGCAAAGCTTTTAGATAGGAAAAATCTTGCTGAGAAATATGAATATCTAGGAACCTTCTTCTTGCAATTGGGCTACCTGATATGATGCTTAAATCTTTTGCTTCAAATAGAACTACATTTAACTTTCCAATAAAATCTATAGAGCTCACACTAGAACTGTTAAAAGAATAGGTTTTTGATACTCTCTTTGTTTCTTTATCAACTTCGATATTTAACATAAGGTCTGATGCACTATTATTGTAGTGAGCAATCCCTTTCAAATATGAAGAATAAGATCCTGAATCCTTATTTACTAAATTAATTCCCTTAGATGTTCTGTAAGATTTACCAATTGAAAGAGCATAAATAGCTTCAAGTAAGTTACTTTTTCCGTGTCCATTTCTTCCAATAAAATAATTTGATCCTTTTTCAAAATCTAATGAAACATCATTAAAATTTCGAAAATTATTTATCTGGAATTTAGAAATATAAATATTAACCTCAACTTAATTTTTCTAAAGATTTAACATTTTCTTTATACCAATTAATTGTCTTGTCTAATCCAGATTCAAGGCCCTCTAAAGGATCCCAATTAATTAATTTCTTGGAATTTGATATATCAGCCGAAGTTCTATTTACATCCATTTGGTTCTGAGGTTTATAAATTATTTTAGCTTTTTTTTCTAACTTATTTTCAATTATTCTTACAGCAGTAATTAATTTATCAGGACTTGATTTTCCTAAATTAATTAAATTAAATCCTTTTAACTTTGAGCTGTCATAAGTTCCTCTGCATACATCAGAAACGTAAGTAAAGTCTCTCTCTTGGCTTCCATCTCCATATATCGTAATTGGCTTATCTTTATAAATTAAGTTAATAAATTTTAATATGCTCATATCAGGTCTTCCAGCTACTCCATACACTGTAAAATACCTCAAAACACAAATATTTAATCTATATAAATTAGAAAATAATTCACATATTTTCTCTGCATTTAATTTTGAACTAGCATATGGTGAAATTGGATTTAAAGAGTCACTTTCCTTGGAAAAATATTCTTTAGAAATGTCACCATAAACACTCGAGGTTGATGAAAATACCAAAGATTTTGCTTTAATTGACTTGTGTAATTGAAGTATATTAAAAGTGCCTCTTAAATTTACATTATAATATTTATCAGGATTCTCAATAGATTTTCTTACTCCAGCAAGCCCAGCTAAATGAAATATGCTTTCTACATTACCAATTTTATTCAATTCTTTAGCAATAGATTCAACTTGATATTTATCAGAAATATCAGCTTTGAAAGTTTCTATTCCAATTTTCACTGATTCTTTATATCTCAATTTTCTCAATGAATCAGAATTTTTATCTATATCTATCCCAATTACTCTGTGGCCCCTTTTAATTAAAGATTTAGAAAGATTGAAGCCAACAAACCCCAAAGAACCTGAAATTACATATATACTTTTATTCATAACTTATTCATTTTATTCATGAGTCATAAGAAATGCTAAAAAAATTGAAATTGAAAACTAAATTGATTTCTTTTGATCTATGGGAAACTTTAATTACTGATAGGCCTCACAGAAAAAAAATGAATTTAAGGTCATCTGAAAGGACAAATATTTTATATTCTTATTTAAATAATAAAAAACCCGATCTAACCCATGCTGAAATTAAAAAAGGGTTGATTATGTTAAGTCAAAGATGCACTCAAGATCATAATAGAGGGAAAGACATCAAGTTTAATAAGAGAATAAAAAAATTATTTGAAATATTAGAAATAGAAAATAGTGTTAATACAGTTCAAGAAGTTGGAGCAATTCTCGACGATTGTTTTTTAAAATATCCACCCCAAATGTTCCCTAAAACATTAGAGTTATTAAAATCATTATCGAAAGAATATAAACTATGCCTTACTTCTAATACAGGAATAACATCTCCGGAAACATATTACAAATATCTTGAAATAATTGGTATAAAAAAACTATTCGATAAAATATACCTATCAAATGAAATAGAAATTGCTAAACCTTCAATTAATATTTTTAAATTAATTTTAGAAGACTTTAATCTAAATCCTGAAAATATAATTCACATTGGAGACAATATTTTTACAGATATTTTTGGAGCAAAAAAAGCTGGATTTAGTGCAATATATGTAAATAAACGCAAAGGTGTAGATAATGAATTAGCATTTAATCCTGATTACACGGTAGCAGATATATCTGAATTACTTTGACTGATAAAACAGACTTCTAAATAAAATATAAACTATAACGTTTAATATAAAAGAAGTTACTAGTATCAAAATTGCGACATCTCTAAAAAAATCCTCAGGGTACATCATTAATAAATAATCTTCATTTGGATTAAGAATCCATAAGTCATTATTAAAAGCTATTTGATGGAAAATAATAAATAATTCTTGAAAAAATAATAAAAAAGAAGTTCCTAGAAATACCAGTATTGATAAAAAGAGTGATAGAGAATAAAAAATTAATTTATAAATATAAACTCTAAAATATGAATACAATACAAATGTAAGTATGCAGAAAACAATAGATAATATTTTACTTATATCAAAAATAAAATTCATTACAGATTTAACATCTTTCATATGCAGAATTTCCTTATTAGAAAAAATATCAATATCTAATAATTCTTTTTCGTTAAAAAAATATGTCCTAATTCCAAGATTTATCTCCTTAATTTCTTCTAATGACAAAGACGTTCTTTTTTCAATAGAATACGTAGAGATATTATAGTCATAAATCAGGCTTGACCTAACTATAAAATTCAAGGAACCACTTATAATGATCAAAATAAATATTAGAGAAGTTATTGTGGTAAGTGTTAATCTAAATATTGAAAATAAGTTCATAAAATAACAATAACTCAAATTATGAAATCAACAAACATTCAAATTGAAAAAAACTTCATTAATTTAGTTAATACTGTAGCAAAATTAAGATCAGACCAGGGATGCCCTTGGGATCTAGAGCAAACTTCTGAATCATTATCCCAATATATTCTTCAAGAAACTTATGAAGTACTAGAATGTATAGATAATAATGACTCAAAAGCTTTGAAAGATGAGTTAGGAGACCTACTATTTCAGATACTTATACAAAGTCTAATCCGTGATGAAAAAAAAGAATTTGGTATATCTGACGTATTAGAATCTATTAACATTAAATTAATTAAGAGGCACCCTCATGTTTTTAAAGACAGTAACAATAATATTGATTCAAAAAATGTTGTAAAAAATTGGGGGAGAATGAAAAAAGAGGAAAGTAAAAATGATAAATCTTATATAAAAAATATAACTAAGACACTACCGTCTCTTTCATTTGCATATGAACTATATAGAAAATCTTCTGATATAAATATCGAATTAGTAAATACAGATAAATATGATAATTTTTCTAAAGAGCAAATTATCAATATCTTATTTGAATTAACCTCTTCAGCTTCTAAAAAAAATATAGATTTAGAAAATGAATTCAGGAAATACATCAAAGCCAAACAATTAGATATAATTAAAAAGATATGAATAAACAATCTTTAGTAAAACTAAATCATATATTCCCTGAAAAGACAGGAATAAATAAAATTGGGAACTTAGAAATAGGTGGATTTGATTTATCTGATTTAGTTTTAGAATATGGATCTCCATTGTATATTTATGATGAAAAAACAATCAGGAATTGTGCAAGATCCTTTTTAAATGAATTTAAATCTAAATATAACAATATGCATGTTTCCTACTCTTCCAAAGCTTTTATTAATCCTGCATTAGTAAAAATATTAAATGAAGAAAACTTAGGCATAGATGTTGTTTCTGGTGGTGAATTAGAAGTACTAATAAGATCTGAATTTCCTATGGAAAAAACTAATTTTCACGGAAATAATAAAAGTGAATACGAACTAAATAAGGCTGTAAAAAATAATATAGGTCTAATAACAATTGATAGTTTTTATGAACTTGATATTCTAGATGAAATTTGCAAAAAAAATAAAACTTCGCAAAACATTACTCTTAGATTATCTCCTAGTGTAGATCCTCATACTCATGAACTAACTTCAACAGGAATACTAGATACTAAATTTGGATTCTCTATAGAAACTGGAGCTGCAAAAAAAGCTTTAAATGTAGCGAGTTCAAAAAATAACTTAAATCTAAAAGGTGTACATTTTCATCTTGGTTCTCCAATATTTGAATTAAAGCCATATTCTGAAGCAATTAACTATGTCTTTAAATTTTTAGAAAAAAATTATCCAAAAAATAATAAATTAGAAATATTCAATGTGGGAGGTGGATTCGCTGTTTCATACAATCAGCATGATCCAATAGTAGATATAAATTTGTATGCAAACACAATATGCGAAGCAGTTAACAATAACATTACAAATCTTGGAATAGATCCTCCAGAACTAGTTATAGAGCCAGGAAGAGCAATAGTTGCTAGATCAGGGGTGGCAATATATACAGTTGGAGGAATAAAGAACATTCCAAATCTTAGGACATATGTGAGTGTAGATGGAGGAATGGCTGATAATATAAGGCCAGCTCTTTATGGTTCAAAATACACTGCCCTATCAGTAAATAAAGCAGGAATGAAACATGACAAGTTAGTTACCATTGCAGGAAAATATTGTGAAACAGGAGATAAATTAGTAGAAAATGTGCTTCTTCCTAACCCTGAGCCTAAAGACTTAATTGCAATTCCTGCTTCAGGTGCCTACAACAGTTCCATGTCAAGTAATTACAACGTAAGTTTAAGGCCAGCAATACTGCTTATTTCTGAGGATAAAATAAAAATAATAAGGAGGCGTGAAACTTATGATGATGTCCTTATTACAAGTGAAATTTAGCTGGAGGACACAATCTTCTACTGGGAAACGTTAGGACAACAAAGAATAACTGAAAGTCTATATAAAATTTATAAAGAAAATAATATTCCTAATTCATTAATTTTATATGGAGAAAAAGGTATAGGCAAAATGTCTCTTGCTAAAGATTTCGCTAGATTAATTAATTGCGAAAAAGATGATATTAATGAACCAAAACTATGCAATTGTTTATCATGCGAAAAGATAAATAACAAGAAACATCCAGATTTTACAGTAATAGAAAAATCTTCAATGTGCTCTAATAATTCATGCTGCAAATCTTCCAATAGTTCTGCAATAAAAAATTGTGTTGTATCTGAAAATATTATAAGTAAATCAAAATTTAGCCCTTTTATGAGTAATTATAAAGTTGTTGTTGTTAACCAAGCTAACTATTTAACAAAAGTATCAGCAGAAAGCTTACTAAAAACCTTGGAAGACATTAATAGTAATTTTATAGTCATTCTTTTAATAGAAAACCTTTATGATCTTCCTGAAACTATTATTTCAAGATGCCAAACTTGGAAATTAAATAAAATATCCGAAAAAAAAATTTTGGATATATTATCAGAAAGCCATCCAGAAAAACAAAAACAAATTCTAGAGATAATGTCTTTTGGGTCTCCGACATTAGGAGAAGCCAATGAAATGCTAAATGATTCGATTTTCTTTGAAGAAAGACAAGAAGGCCTTAGAAGGATCGTAAAAATTATAAACTCACCTATGTCAGATAAATTAAACTATTCAAAAGAATTAACTCAACTTTATAGAAAAGATAAAGAAAGGGTTCTGTATGAATTAAAAATATGGAAAAATTTATTTAGAAAAATATTAAAAACAGAAGATATGAATGAAGATCTAGAAACTATATCTATTATGAGCCCGATAAAAAAGGCAAATAAATTAGGAATTAAAAAAAATATCCAAAATATATTAAAAACAGAAGATAATCTTAAATTTAATGGGATGCCTTCTTTAGTTTTTGACAATTTTATAATTAATTTAGAGGCTTAAATGATAATTACAATTGATGGAGCAGCAGGAACAGGTAAAACTACAGTAGGAATTTTAACAGCCAATAGATTAAATTTTAGCTTTCTTGATACCGGAAAAATATATAGGGCTTTTACTTTAAAACTTATAAAAGATTCCATTCAATTAAATGAAGAAGAAATAATAAAAAATCTTAATAAAACAGAAATCCATTATTCGTATGACAATCAAAAGGAGTTTGTTTTTTTAGATAAAATTGATGTTTCAAATGAAATTCTCTCTAAAGAAGTTGAAAAAAGTGTCTCTTTAATTTCTAAAATTCCTGAAGTAAGGAATAAAATGACTGCACTTCAAAGATCTATAGTAAATAATAAGAATTTTGTTGTTGCAGGTAGAGATATTGGGACTGTGGTACTACCAGAGGCAGAAGTTAAAATATTTTTAATTGCATCTTTAGAGGAAAGAGCAAAAAGAAGGCTTGCGGAAAGAAAAGATCAAACTTACTTAGATATAATAGAATCTATGAAAAATAGAGATAATATCGACTCTACTAGGAAAATAGCCCCATTAAAAGCACCTGAAAATTCATTGATTATTGACACGGAAGGCTTAAATATCATAGAAGTAAGTAATAAAATTATCAAAGAAACAGATAATGAATATTCTATATAATATATCCTGTATAACTCTTAAATTAAATTTAAAGATATGGACTAAATACAAAGTAATAAACCAAGATTTTATTCCAAAAAAAGGAAATCTGCTTATAATATCTAACCATCAATCAAATATAGATGCCGGCTTATTGGGAGCTTCTATAAATAGAAGATTAAAATTTCCTGCAAAAATAGAACTATTTAAAAATCCTTTAATGAACTTTTTTTTAAGAAGTTATGGAGCATTCCCTATTAAAAGAGGGGTGGCTGACATAAATTCATTTAAGAAAATGAAAGAAACTCTGAGCACACTTAATGGGTCTATATCTTTATTTCCTGAAGGAACTAGAAGCAACGGAGAATTATTAAATGGAAAACCTGGAGCTGCAAAATTAGCTTATAATCTTGACCCTGTCATTCTTCCGGTGGGAATTACAGGTACTGCTCATTTAAAAGGCCTATTTAGAGTATTTAACCCCAGCGGTAGTATAACTGTTACAATAGGAAGGCCTTTCAAAATAAATAAGACATCAGAATTAACAGGCGAAAAGGGATTCTTTAAAGATTTAACAAATGAAATGATGTTAAGAATATCTGAATTATTGCCTCCAGAAAAAAGAGGAGCATACAAAGATATTAAAATTAAAGATTACCTCTTAACTGAGAATTGTTAGAAATATGTGCGGAATAGTTGGATATATAGGAAAAGAAAATGCCTCAAAAATATTAATTGATCTTACAAGATCTTTAGAATATAGAGGTTATGATAGTGCAGGTATTGCAATATATGACAATAAAAAGGATAAATTTTTAATTAAAAAAACTACCGGCACCATAGATAAAATAAAAGAGGAAATTCTTGATTCTATAGACGGGACTACAGGTATATCACATACTAGATGGGCTACACATGGGAAAATTAATAATAAAAATGCACACCCTCAAATAAGTTCAAATAATAAAATACTAATCGTGCATAACGGGATAGTTGAAAATTATCAAGAAATAAAAAATGATTTAGTTAATAATGGCTACGATTTTATCTCAGAAACTGACTCAGAAGTAATAGCAAATTTAGTTGATTTTAATCTAAAGAAATTAAATCTCAAAGATGCTTTAGAAAAAACTATTGATGCTATAACTGGGTCTTCTTCAATAGTAGGAATAGACATAGATAACCCAAATGATATTTTTTTAATGAAGAAAGGAAATTCAGGAGGATTGGTAATAAGTGAAAATAAGTCTGGAGAAAAAATAATATGTAGTGACCCTACAATAATTACCGAATTCAGCTCTTCTTATAGATATCTAGTAGATGATGAGGTAGCAATAATTTCAAAAGACAAAAATGATTTTATTAGAGAAAAGAAAGAGCCAAACAAAAGAATTGTTGAAATAAAAACAAATACCATTTTAGAGAACGACAAAGCTTACCAATATAAGATGGAAGAGGAAATCTTTTATCAAAAAAAATCAATAAAAAGAATAATTGATAATAAAAATGATTTGATAATAAAAAATTTAAATGAATCAAATATAGAATTTAAAAATATAAAACGGGTTCTTGTTATAGGAATGGGAAGTTCGTTTAATGCCGGATTACTAGGGTCATATTATTTTGAATCTATTTCTTCTTTAAAAAGTGAAACTATTAATGCATCTGAATTTATAGATTCTAAAAGAATAATTGATAATAATGATTTAGTGCTAGGAGTGACACAGTCTGGTGAAACTGCTGAGACTATAAAAGCCTTGGAATATGCAAAATCTATGGGGGCTAAAACTATATCTGTAACAGAAAAGAATATATCTCAAGCATCAATAATTTCTGATGTTAATGTAAACATTGGCTGTGGTCCGGAATACGCTGTGGCATCAACTAAAACCTTTACAGCAACTGTACTAACACTATATATAACTGCTGTATATCTATCTAAAAATATCTCAAATAAAAAAGGATTAGAAAATAATATATTAGGCCTTGATTCAAAAATAGAATCATTGTTATTAGACACTAAAAAAACTAAACAAATAGCAAAGATCCTTTCAGCTAAAGATCATATTTTATATCTAGGTAGGGGCATTATGTATCCAGTAGCATTAGAGGGAGCCTTAAAAATGAAAGAGGTTTGCTATATTCATTCAGAAGGTTATGCAGCCGGAGAAATGAAACACGGAGTTAACGCTTTAATAGGGGTCAATATGCCGTCGGTTGTTATTTCACCTCTAAACGAAACCTACTCTAAAATGGTAAGCACTATAAATGAAATTCAAGCAAGAAATGGAGAGGTAATAGGTCTTGTTGACGCAAAAGACAATGATATTAACAGTTTATTAAGTAATTACTTAACAATTGAAAGTCATAATTTATACCTCGACCCTATACTTTATG